>Ga0310786_10000853_pt1 | contig 48547 bp, 34 predicted proteins | sample AusTroGonzalo_MG_FD_203881 | JGI IMG/M metagenome (GOLD analysis project Ga0310786, IMG submission 203881) | Bovine rumen microbial communities from tropical cattle in Woodstock, Queensland, Australia - Gonzalo_03 (v2) (version 2) | ecosystem: Host-associated > Mammals > Digestive system >...
TACATTTCACCGAGGATGGAGAGCAACTTGCCGTTCTTGCGCACGAGATCGATTTGGCTTGTAAAGTAACTGATGCCAGGGCCGTAAAGTTCCTTCATCTGATAAACGAAACCGCAGTTGATGAGGTAGAGCGGTTCTTCCGGGTCCATCTTGTTGGCGCGTTCAAAGTAACTGAGGGCGACGAACGGCTGGTCTTCGAGCAAGCGGAGAATACCGACTTGGCTCATGACTGCGGCGTTGAACTTGTTCTGCTTTTTGCGGGCTTCTTCGTCGCTGGCTTGTTCCGGCTTTGCGCCGACTTTAAGCCCTTCGAGGGCGTTCTTCATGACGGATGCGTACTTCTTCTTGTTGATGCCTTGCGTCCAGGTGGCGATGAGGATGCCGCGTCCGTTGTCGTAGAAATAGCGGCCTGTGTAGTAAAAGTCAAATTTGTTGATGACGCGGGTGAGCGTAAATTCTTGGGCATAGCGGTCGCCGACTTTCACGCGCTGGACTTCAATGGAAGGTTCATTAAGCGAAAGGCCGAGACGGCTGAGAAGCACCTTGAACATGTCCTGCTGTCCGACTTCTTCGCTCGGGACAATGGCTCCATAGACGAACAACGAAATATCTTCTTTCTTGTTGCTTAAGACCAAGTCCGGGTCCTCGTTTTGGCGGGCGACGCTTGTCCAAGTGTGCCAAAGCGTGTCGGTGGTGCTCCAGGTGTAGCCGAGGTCTGCACTTGTATGCTTTGTGATGCGTTCGTCGGAAAGTTCCGAAACAGCCTCTTTGACAACGTCCTTGAGCTTGAATGTCGCAAAGAAGTCTTTCCATTCCTGCTTGAGTTCACCTGCGGAAAGTTGAACGTCGTTTGCGGCGAGCGTGAGCGTAAATACGCGGTTTCCGGCTCCGATGACAAGGCCCACGGCTTCGTAAGGCGTGTCGTAGCGTTTGCCGGCTACGTCAAAGAATGCGCCCGTCGTGCCGAAAGCTTCTTCGGGGTAAGTCTCTGCGAGCGTTGCCTTTTTGCCGCTCGATTCGAACGACTGCATTTCGATCTGGGCACGGTCCATCAGTCTCATCGGCTCGCCTTCGGGGAGCGTGACTTCGACGAGGACGGCGCGGCGGCCCGTTTTTGGATTATAGAATTCGTAGGGAGCGTTGTCTTCGCCACCGATAATGGTCCAGCCGTTGTCGGGGGCGGTAAACGTGTAGCCGCTTGTTTCGATGGTGCCGCCGGTAGCCTTGGGCGCGACCGTTTCTTCGGACGTGTAATCGACTTCTGGAGTATCCTCCTCGTAGGATGTTTCTTCGGTTGAGGCTGATACATCCGTTGCGGGGGTAGGATTCACCTCTGGCGTGTTATTGCCAGCGCAAGAAAACAGGAAAAACAACCCGAATGCAGCGGTTAGGCGGAAAAGAGAAATCTTTTTGTTTACAAACGAATAACGCATAATGAACTTCACAGGTGAATTGTTTAACACCATAATTTTAGAAAATTAGGGTGTGCCAAAAGTAGTGCTATGTTGTTCAATTAGGAATAATCTGTGTATTCTTAATTTATTTTTACAAAAAGTTTGTTCTAATGAAAAAAATTGTTTTCAAAGATGTTTTTTGCTATTTTAAATACAAATGATAAAAAACCTTGAAGAAGCTTATGTTTAGGAGTAAATTATGAAATATTTAAAGTCTTTTACTGCAATGTCGTCCTGGAGCGGAGCGATAGGATCCAGTAGCAGTTCCGCAAAGACTTCTTCGAGCAGTAGTTTCCCTGAGGGCGTCGTTGATCCATCTACTGTAGTTATGGGAACTTTGACGGACGAACGTGACGGCAAAATTTACAAAACCGTGAAAATTGGCGAGCAGGTGTGGATGGCGGAAAATTTGAATTATGCTTATACGGATGTTCCTTATACTTCCAACACTGGTTACTACAAGTCTGATTCAACAAGTTGGTGCTACAATAACTCCACGGAATACTGTTCTCAGTACGGTCGCCTTTACACCTGGGCTGCTGCCATGGATAGCGTAGGAACCTGGAGTGAGAGCGGTAAGGGGTGTGGCTTCGGCTCAACAGAATGTACACCGACTTTGCCTGTTCGTGGTATTTGTCCTGAAGGGTGGCACTTGCCAACGAAAACGGAATGGGAAACCCTTTTCACCTCAGTGGGTGGAGAATCTACAGCTGGCAAAATGCTCAAGACTAAAGGCGGCTGGATGGGTGACGGTGGTACGGATGCCTATTCGTTCTCGGCACGATCCGCTGGAGTCAGATTCTACAGCACGGGTTTTGGCTGCTTGCCCACCAACACATATTTTTGGAGTTTTACGGAATTCAATAGTTACAATGCGTACTACATTGGATTGAGCTACGCTAATGGTAAAGTGAACTTGAGCTTTGATTTCATGGGCTATGGGAATTCAGTTCGCTGTGTGAAGGATTAAAAGAGAAGGATGAAAAAAATCGGCCTATTTGGACCGATTTTGCGTATCAAAGTAGAACATTAAAATGTGAAGTTGATAACTTCAATTACGGCTTCAGTGCGAGAAGTTCCTTTTGGGACATGCCGGTTTTCTTGGCGATACGTTTCACGAAAAGGTTCATTTTCTTTTCGCTGTTAGCCTGTTCCTTTTTTATTCCTTTTTGAATGCCCTTTGCCAGGCCTTTTCTTTCACCTTTTCTTTCGCCTTTGTAGAACGCTTCTTCAAGTTCTGCCATCACGTCTGTCATTTTTCCTACCTCGAAGTTGAAAGCCTCTTCTGCAAAATTAATCAATTTTATCGAATCAAGCAACCTCTTGAATGTTTCGTTTTTTAAAATTTGTTCTGGAGCGGGTTCCTCTTTGATAATCGACTTGATTGCGCGGAGCCACTGTGCGGCATCAGAGTGGTCGTTCTTTGTTTTTCCGGCTTTTTCGAGCTTGAGGAACTTCCCGATTTCAACGAAAATCTTCTGAATTTTCGGGAAAAACTTCTTTCCGTGGCACATTTCGTCAATCTGGTGGATGTATTCATTAGGTTCGTCGGGGAAAAGATCAAAATCAAGAAGTCCGAGAAAATAGATTTGCGGTAGCTTGTACTTCTCGCTTGTATGCACCTGGTTTTCGATGACGCGAGAAATGTAATATTCCACGCGGTCGCGGAAAAGTTTACCCTTGTTTTGCTGAATTTCAATCAGAACCTTTTTGCCTGCGTTTGTCGTGCCGATGATATCCAAAATGCAGTCCTTCTTGGTGAGAATTCCGGGATATTCCTGCATTTCGAGTGAGATGGACTTGATGGCTGCTTTCCCGTGCAAGTCAAGCATGGCGTTCACGAGCGAGATGAGCAGCGTGTGGTCTTTTTCCTTGGCGAAGACAATCTTGAATACGCCATCGCTCAGGATGTAGGCGTACTTGTACATTTTCTGGTATTTGGCAAGATTTTTCTTGTCAATTTTCATGGCCTTGAGCATGGCCCTGTGCTGATTACGGTTCATTAAATCTCCCGTTTTTGTTTGGGCTTGTAAACGGGAAAAATGCATGTGCACGTAGAACACCGGTTCACAAACCTGTTAATGACAGATTAATGATCCCACATGCTGTTTGCAGTGGGGGTGCTCTACGTTGAGCGCAACGGGGCCGTTCCCCCGCAGAGGTCCTGTTTTCGATTTTTGGCTTTGTCGCGCCAATAAAGGGGAAACTGCGTCAAGCAGATAGTTGAACAACCTGCCCGGAACGAATGCCAAGTCGGCAGGACGAATGCTATCGTGAATGAATATACAATAGTTTTTGGCGGAGTGCAACAGGGGTGCATTCCCCCTACAGGGGTCGAGATGACGAGTTCAGTTTAAGTCGAGAAAGGCATGTTTGCATCGCTTCCTACTGTTTACTAACCACTAACCACTGCCTACTTCCTACTTCCTACTTCCTACTGTCTACTTCCTACTCCATTAGATACACTTGCTACACATTTTCTTATGTTCGCTTTTTAGTGGGCGAAAACATCTTTTTTGGACTCGCGTATTTACATGTTCGAGTATATATTTAGGCTGGAAAAGTTTTGGCGTTGAAACAAAAATGGGGTGCCCTAATGAATTTCAAAAGTAAGAAAGCCTTTGCAATTGCTGCGACTGTAGCTTTGTCCCTTGCCGTTCCTTCGTTTGCTGCTGGAGTGAGCAATGGCGACATGGAATATGGCGACGGCGGTTGGTATGTGTGGAACAATCCCAATGGTCCGGCGGTTGCCGAATCGCAGATTGCGGTGCCGGGGCTTGGCGTCGATGGCTCGCAGGGTGCGAAGGTTGTCGTGAAGGAACTTCCGAATCCGTGGTGGGGCTTGCAGCTCCAGCCGCCTAAATTCCTTGCGGATTCCGGCTTTTACAAGCTTACGTTCAAGGCGAAGGGCAACATGCCCATCAATTCCGTGGTGCAGGGCGGTCCTCCGGATTACCGTCAAAAAGAGAGCGCTTCGTTCGATTTGACCGACAAATGGACGACCTACGAAATGATTTTCCTTGCCGACCAGAAAGGTTACGGCCTTAACAACATTACGTTCCAAATCGGCTTGAAGACTGGATGGATCCAGCTTGACGATGTTGATGTCGAGAAGATGGATGAAATGTCCGACCCGTCTTGGTACAATGCTGCCGACGCCCGCATCGACAGTCTCCGCAAGGCTGATTTTACGGTTAAGGCGAATCCGGGCGAAAAGGTTCACGTGAAGCTGTTGCGTCATTCGTTCCCGTTCGGAACGGCGCTCGCTCTTTACGACACCAAGGATAACGTCGAAAAATGGTACAGGAATGCCGCTAAAAAGTACTTCTGGCATGGCGTTTCCGAAAACCAGTTCAAGTGGCCGGAATACGAACCGAAGAAGGGTAAGCTCAAACGCGATGAAATGAAGGAATATACGGACTTCACGAGCCAGAATAATTGGAAGCTCCGCGGACATGCTCTCATGTGGAGCCATCAGGGTTACGGTTTCGACAAGCATTATAGCAACAAGGGAAACTGCAAGGAAATTGCAGAAAATCTCAAGGCCCGCATTGAACGCGACCTCAAGGAATACAAAGGCAAGATTACAGAATACGACGTGTGGAACGAACCGATTCACGAATCTTGGACGTTCAACAAGTGCGGCTGGGGCATTCTCGACAGTGCGTTTATCTGGGCGCATCGTGCGGACCCTTCGGCAGTGCTTTACATCAATGATTACAACGTTGTTGCTGCGGGCGAGACGGACCGTTATTACGGTTTGATCAAGGGCATGCTTGCTCGTAAGGTGCCTGTGATGGGAATCGGCGTGCAGTGCCACTTTGGACTCCGTCCGATTGTGCCTGGCCTCATCAAGGAACGCATCGACAAGCTTGCGTCTCTCGGGCTCCCGATTAAGGTGACGGAATTTGACGTGGGCGATTGGCAGGCCGGCATGAACGATACGGAAGAAGTTCAGGCTCAGAAGTTCGAGACGTTTATTCGTACTGCGTTTAGCCATCCGGCAGTGAACGGCATTGTGCTGTGGGGCTTCTGGGATAACCGTCACTGGGTCAAGAACGGCGGCATGATTGCCTCTGATGGTCGCGAAAAGCCTGCTGCAAAGCGTGTGTACGACTTGTGGCACAAGGTTTGGACGACGGACCTCACGGTGACTGCTGATGCCAATGGCGTTGCGAAGTTCCGCGGCTTCAAGGGCGAGTACCAAGTAGAAGCCGGCAGCAAGAAGTACCAAATGACTGTGAAATAAGCTTTGAGCTGTGGGCTATGAGCGGCGAGGGGGCGGCTCTAGCCTTAATGAAGAATCATAAAAAGCCGCGTTTTGCGGCTTTTTCTATTTTATAAGCATGAAACAGAAAATTCCTGGAATCCTTTTTTTACTTGCAATGCCGATTTCCGTTCTCCTTTACATCAAGGTGGAGGCGCTTTCGGGGTCGGAAATTCTCGGACTTTTTTCTGCTGTAGGCCTTTACGTACTTGTCGGCCTTGTGATTGCTTTGCTCTTCAATAAGAAAGAGTGATTTTATAGTAAACGGCATTAATATTGGAATATGAGACTTTTATCTTAGTAACTCGAATTTCCCTTCGCCGCAATTCTTGCTGACGCAGTTTCTCCCGTGTTCTTTGGCGTAGTATAATGCTTTGTCGGCGCGGTCAATAAGTGATTCTACGGAGTCATTTTCGACACGCTCGGCATAGCCTATGCTTACCGTAACTTGCAGAATAGTTCCGTCGGTCAATGTGACGCTCATGTTTTCTACGCTACTGCGAATGCGGTTGGCTACGATTCTCGCATGTTCGTCGGTTGCTCCCGGAAGGAATATGGAAAATTCTTCACCGCCATAACGCACCGGCATGTCGGAAGGCCTTAAACTGCGGATGAGTGTTTGTGCTACCGAAATAAGAACAAGGTCACCGGCGAGATGTCCGTATGTGTCGTTCACTTGTTTGAAATGGTCGATGTCGATCATGAACGCGACTAGCTTGAAATTGCCTATGTTGCTGCGTTGAATCTCTCGTGTGTACATGTCTTCAAGCCAGCGTCGGTTGTGGAGTCCTGTCATCGGGTCGATTTTCGCATTTTCTTCGATGCAACGGATGTGGTACAACTTTTCACAGACGATTATGTTGTCCATACGGAGACGTTGGCTCAACAAAAGCAAAAAGTTCAAACAAAGCTCGTGCGAAACGCGGACCATCGACAGCACGATGTCTGCCGGAATGTAAAGAACTTTGCTTTTTTCCTTGGCAATGATTGTCGCGCAGGGCGAAGTATTGTCTAACGCAGACATTTCCCCGACGCAGTTGCCGGGTTTGATTTCTACAGAGAACGTTCCCCCTTTTTCTGATTCTACCGTCACTAGGAGTGAACCGCTAATGAGGATATAGACAGCCTTTTTGCGGGTGGCGGGGGAGAGTATTGTTTCGTCTTTATCGTAATATTTGACGGAACATTTTAAGAGGAACCCAGCGAGTTTTTCGAACTGTATATTCCTGAACAGTTCTATCTGGGCAAATTCATTTCTGGAAATCGGCAAAGTTTCTGGACAATCGTAGTTCATATTTATTAATATATTTCAAAACAGAAAAAAACACCATCCTTTTTGCAAAAAAAGAAGGCAAAAGTGAATAAAATTGTATTAAAATCCGTCTTGATGCCCCAAAATGCGGGGGCTGTTCGAACTGATATCTTGATTGTCGAAAATCGTTTTGAAAAAATTCGCCCTTCGTTAGATGCGACGGATTATGAAGGTGCCGAGGTCGTTGATTGCTCTCGCTTTGCAATCATGCCTGCGTTTTATAACGGCCATACGCATGCGGCGATGTCCTTGCTGCGAGGTTTTGCGGATGATATGGAACTTGGCAAATGGCTCAACGAGTATATTTGGCCGACCGAGGCGAAACTTACGGATGACGATATTCGCGTGGGGAGTCGCCTTGCTGTTTTGGAAATGATCAAGTCGGGAACGGTGTTCTTTGCGGATATGTACTGGCATCGCGAACAAACAATGCGTGTGGTCGAAGAGATGGGGATTCGTGCGGCCATCGGTGTCACTTTTGCGGAACCGCTGATGTCGGCAGAAGCCTGGGCGAACAACATAGAATTTTTGAAGAATCATACGGGTGAATCGGAGCGTGTGCAACTCGTGGTGATGCCACATGCCATTTATACGGTGGGCGAGGAGAAGACTGCTGAGTTGATTGAACTTGCTCGTTCTGAAAACTACAAGATTCATACTCATTTGTCCGAGACGCTTTTTGAAATTAAGACCTGCAATGAAAAATATGGTTGCTCTCCAGTGGAATTCTGGAAGCGTTTGGGCGGCTTGAATTCGAATTTTTCTGCGGCGCATTGTACGCATTTCTCCGCATCTGACCGTAAAATTTTCGCGGAATCCGGTGCGACTGCAATTTTGAATCCTTGCTCCAACTTGAAGCTGAACAGCGGCATGCCGCAAATTGCCGAAATGCTCAAGGACGGTGTAAAACTTGGGTTGGGGACGGACGGCGATTCGTCGAACAACAATCTCGACATGCAAGAAGAAATGAAGACGATAGCGCTCTTGGCGAAGTATCTTGGTACGGCGGAAACGCTCCCGGCAGAAGATGCTTTGAAACTTGCGACTTGCAATGTGGCAAATTTCTTTGGAATCCATGCAGGAAAAATCGAAGAAGGCTATCTCGCGGATTGCTTGTTAATTAATCTCAACAACGAGCGCATGGTGCCGTGTTACAATATCTATAGCAACTGGGTCTATTCTGCCAATTCAAGTGCTATTGATTCTGTTATTTGTAATGGTAAATTCATTATGCGAGACAGACACGTCGATGGTGAAGAAGAAATCCTCCGTGACGCTCGCGAATGCGCAAAACGATTGGCGTGAGTTGTTCATTCCCCTAAAAATTTTTTTACACAAAATTACAGGACAAATGGTTCAAAAAAGCGTGTTAATATAATAGGTAGAGAGGTTTCTCTACTCGCTTTACGGGAGCTTTCCCCGATTTAACACGTAAGATGAACAAGAAAAAGTCGAAAATTTCGAAAAAGACTCAAAAGACAACAGTAAGAAAGAAGACTGCAAGAAAGAATGTTGCGAAAATGGCGACTCGTCGCAAGCATGATCCGTTCTTCCGCTACATCTATGCGGTTCCTGAAAATACACGGACGCTCCTCCGGCTTGCGGAACGCAAAAATATTGAACTTCGTCGCATGCTCTCGTCCGTTGATATGCAGAGCCTCGAACTCATCCCCGGCAGTTTCAGCAACGTCAAGGAGTGGGGTCAGTCGGATCTTGCGTTCAAGGCAAAATTCAAGGACGGCTCCGAATTTTTCGTGGGCATCTTGCTGGAACACAAGTCGTATCGCAAAAGTGACGTGCTCTCGCAGATTTACGAATATACGTTCGAAATCATGGTGAATAAGAATGCGACCGACTTTCGTTGGCTTCAGACAAAAGCGATTATCATCTATAACGGTCAAAGCGATTGGGACCCGTTGGCTGAATTTCGCGAAAAACACAGGGATTGGGTGGACGGTCCGAATCTTCCTTTCGAATGTGTCCTCGTGAATTTGGCGGACATTCCCGACAAATTGTGCCTTGTGGAGCCAAATATTGAGGCTGCCGTCGGAATTTTGGTGATGAAGCATGCTTTCGATCCTGATGGGATGAAGGGTGTCATGGACAAGCTTGTGAAAATGCTTTCGAAAATGGAAAATGGGGCAAGGGCTACCTTGGTTGACAAAATTAACCTATATTTAGGAGAGTACATCGACGAAGAAGTTGTAGAGGAGTTGCGTATGCAAATGAGTATCGGACAAGTCTTGGGAATTCCGACGGCGGGTGACCGCCGCCGTGCTGCGGAACGTGCTGGTGTTCGTCGTGGAGCTGAACGGGAACGCAAGAAGAATGAGGCTGTAAATGTCAAAAAGGTCAAATTTCTTCGTGCACATAATGTTCCTGAAGAATTGATTGCGGCAATGGAACGCATCAAGTAAAGACCTTCCTTTTGAACGGGGGCCGGGATCGGATCCTTCACGTTATCCTATATTTAGGAGAGTACATCGACGAAGAAGTTGTAGAGGAGTTGCGTATGCAAATGAGTATCGGACAAGTCTTGGGAATTCCGACGGCGGGTGACCGCCGCCGTGCTGCGGAACGTGCTGGTGTTCGTCGTGGAATTAAACGGGGCATGGAAAAAGGTGCCGAGCAGGAACGCAAAAAATTTGCTGCTCGCGACAAGAAAATTGTCGAATTTCTTCGGGCCAATGGGGTGTCTCGTAAGTTGCTGACAGCAGCCCTCGCTATCAAGTAACAGCCTTTTTCACAACGTAACGAAAAATTAAATTGACATTACTCCCGACTTTTTATAAGTTTTAGGTAATGATAAAAACAGAATCCCTTCCCGCCCGTGCCAGCGGCACGGAAATATGCGGTGCATGGGAAGTTGGTTTGGGCGTGCGCACAAGGTGCGTAATGCCTTTTAGCATATATTGCTGGGGAGGGGCACATTTGTGCAGTTGTTGCGTTCCCCACAGCGTCCGCGCAGTACCACGGCATTCCTGCGATTCCCTTTACTTGTCACCCCGGATTTTATTCCGGGGTCTGCTTACACGGAACTCCCTGCAGAACACGATTTTTTAATCCCACATTCCATACAAAACAAAGGAATTTAACATGAAAAACGGTTTTCATGTGTTTTCTCGCATATCCACCCAGTCGAATATCTTGCATTGGCTGGGCTTATTCCTGTGCATGCTGTTTTTCGCAACAAGTTCCGCGTGGGCGACCGGCGGCACCATGTCGGGCAGCGGCTCACAATCCAGCCCCTACGTTATCAGTGATGCTGCTGATTGGAACGCTTTTGCTACAGCTGTGAACGGCGGCAACTCGTATGCGAATAAGTTTATCAAGCTCGATGCAGACATTTCCGTCTCGCAAAAGGTCGGCAATTACACTCAAGGGAAGCCTTTCTCCGGCACGTTCGACGGCGGCGGCCACATCGTCACAGCGTTCGTTTCCGATGCTAGTAACGGCGGCACGGCCTTGTTCAATTACATCAACGGGGCTACTATCAAGAATCTCACCTTGGCAGGTAACATTACCGGTGCTATTCATGCAGCTGGTGTCGTGGGCTATGCTAGGGGAACTGGCAACAGAATTGAAAAGTGCATCGTGACGGCGACAGTCAGCGGCAGCTCTCATATCGGCGGCATTCTCGGGCACGGTCTCTCTAGCGATATCGCCATCGACAGTTGCGTTTTCAAGGGCAAACTCGTGGGTGGAACGACCGCGAAGGGTGTGCTCTTTGGTTGGGGGGACAACGGCGGCACAAAGAGCGTGACGAACAGCCTCTACATTATGCAGGAAGACCAGAACACCACCGGTCTTGACCTTGCGAAGATGGATGCGGGCAGCGTAACCATGACGGGCTGCTACAAGACGACAGACGTGGGCGGCTACGGCAGGCGTGCCTACTTGAAGACCCCCGCGAACGTCCTTTCGATTAAAAAGAAGGCGTCGGACGGCACGGAATTTTATATCATCGGGGGTTCGTCGAGCGAAACTCCTTTTGTGATTGGGAGCGATGATGACTGGAATACGTTTGCCACGGCTGTAAACGGTGGTAACTCGTATGCGGGCGAGTTCTTCAAACTTGGTGCGGACATATCCGTTACGCAAAAAGTCGGCGATTACACAAGTGGGCTTTCGTTCTCTGGCACGTTCGACGGCGACGGTCACACCATTACTGCATCTATTTCCGATGCAAGTAACAGCGGCACGGCTTTGTTTAGCAGCATTAGCGGGGCGATTATTAAGAATCTTACTTTGGCGGGGAGCGTTACCGGCGGAATCCATGCTGCGGCTCTCGTGGGCATTTCGAGCGGAACTGGCAACAGAATCGAAAATTGCGTCGTGTCGGCATCAGTTTCCGGCACTTCGCATATCGGCGGTATTCTTGGGCACGGTCGCAACAGCGACATTACCATCGACAACTGCGTATTCAAGGGTTTGCTTGAGGGTGGTACGATCGCGAAGGGCGTACTTTTTGGTTGGGGTGACAACGGCGGCACAAAGAGCGTGACGAACTGCTTTTACATTATGCAAAACGACCAAAATACGGATGGTCTCGATCTTGCTAAAATGAGCGGAGGCAGCGTGAGTGTGACGGATTGTTACAAGACAGCGGATGTGGGAACGTTAGGCTCTCTGGTTGTTTTGTCTGCACCCGCGGACGGTCTCATGCTTACAAAGACGGCGGTGGATGGCACGACGTTCTATGGTGCAGCCACGATTAGCGGCGTAAGGCTCTTGTATCCCTATACGGGGAATATTATAAATATTTCGTACAACGTTGTTGGCTTTGACGGCAAGGCGTTGGTCAAGGGAACCGATTACACGGAGTCGATAACTTCCTTGCCGGTGAAAGAAAAAGGCTCTTACACCCTTATTATTACTGCGAAAGAAGGTCGCAGTTATACGGGCTCGAAAACATTCCGTTTTTTTGTAGGCGATTACTCGAATGTAGTGGATCTTTCACTATTGATGGGGGATTATGTTGCACAAAATGGAGAAATGTTGACGGGCAAGCTTGGCGGCAATTACAAGATTTCGATTGCGGATGGGGCTACGGTGACGCTTGACGGCGTGAACATCAATGGCGATGGCAATCTGCTGTCGGGTAGCTTTGCGGGAATCACTTGCGAAGGCGACTGTAATATAATGCTTGCCGAAGGTTCCGTGAACACCGTGAGAAATGTCGGCTCCAGTTTTTCCGGCATCTATGTGCCCGAAGGCAAAACATTGACGATTGACGGGGCTGGTTCGCTAGACGCCACGGGTGGCTATCGTGGAGCCGGCATCGGCGGCGGAGATAATACTTCTTGTGGTAACATTCTAATTCAAGGTGGCTCGATTACTGCTACGGGTGGTGTATATGGAGCGGGTATTGGTGGCGGATATAATTCTTCTTGCGGTAATATTACCATCACGGATAAGGTGACGAAGGTTGTTGCGGTTAGTGGTTCGAAGGCTCTATCTAGTATTGGCAAGGGTTATGGTAGCTCGACTGTCGGCACTATCACCATCGGTGGCGAAAAAATGAATAATATAATTTCAGGTCGATTTACGTATCCTAGAATCCCTTATTCAGTGGCGTTCTATGGAAACGGTGGTCGCGGTTCGATGAAAAACCAGACGCTCTATCGCGACAACGATATGCTGTTGAACCCCAACAAGTTTACTCGCGAAGGTTATATGTTTATTGACTGGAATACCAAGCCTGATGGGAGTGGAACTGCTTATCAAGATAGTGCGGGCGTGTTTAATTTGGCAAACGAAGGTGAATCGGCTGTACTTTTTGCCCAGTGGCTCAAATTGACAGGAAAAGAGGTAAATCTTGCTGACTTGAAGTGGAGCTATACCGCAAAGGATGGCGAGGTGCTGTATGGTACGTTTGATGGTGAGGCGTATCCTTATGAGTTGTCGATTGCGGATGGGGCGACAGTGACGCTTGCCAACGTGACCGTTCATCGTCGTTGCCCATATGGCGACTTCTATGGCCGATGCGAGTGGCCAGGCATCGACTGCGAGGGGGACTGCAAGATTGTACTTGTAGGCGAGAATAAGGTAGAGAGCCGAGATCGTATGCCTGGAATCTTTGCGCCCGAAGGCAAGACTCTGATTATCGAAGGGGATGGGAAACTATATGTAAAAAGTGAAGCAGCAGCTATTGGGAGTGAAGTTGGAAGTTATGGAGAATATTCTAGTCATGGTTTTGAACGGTGCGGCGATATCGTGATTAACAGTGGCGAAATTACCACAGTTGGGTTTATCGGTAGTCCTTATCTCGGTAGCTGCGGCGATATCACAATTAATGGCGGTTCTGTCTCGATTGCGAGTGACCAGATAGGCATCGGTAGTACTTACGGGCGTTGCGGCGATATCACGATTAATGGCGGTTCTATCATGGCATCGGGTGATGGTGTTGGCATTGGAACTAATGGAAACGGGGTTGTGGGTAATATTACTATCAATGAAGGTGTGACAAAATTTACTGCGGTGAGAAAATACAATGATTACGGTTACATATACAGTATCGGCTGTGAAAGGGTGGAAAATTGTGGCACGATTACTATTCTCGGTAATGAAACTGATGGGGTTACAGCAAGTCCATTTGAACTCACCCGCGAAAAATATGCCGTGGTTTTCAAAAGCAACGGCGGTACAGGGAGCATGGCTAGCCAGACAGTTTATCGCAACTTTAAACAACGTCTGGACAATAATGAATTTAAACGCAATGGCTTTGTATTTATGGGCTGGAACACCAAGGAAGACGGCACCGGGGTTGATTATCGGGATGGTGCGAACGTGCTGAATTTGGCTGAAGCTGGCGGTACGGTGACGCTTTACGCCCAATGGTTCGACGGCGACCTTTCAAAGTTGAAGGGGGACTTTACGGCCACCGATGGAGCCGTGCTTTATGGCACGCTCGATGGCGAAACGCAGCCTTACAAGATTTCTATTGCGGATGGGGCCACGGTAACGCTTAACGGAGTCACCGTGAATGGAGTTTATGGAGGACGTGATGGTTCTAATGAAATCTACTATGATTGGGCGGGTATTACCTGCCTTGGCGACTGCAAGATAATCCTAGCGGAGGGCAGCGAAAATTTCGTGAAGGGTTTCTCTTACTTTTGTCCAGGCATCTATATACATAAAGATCATACGCTTGTCATTGATGGATTGGGAAAGCTCGATGCTTGGGGTGGAGGAGCAGAAGGGAGTGATGGCGTATATGTTTCCGGTGCGGCGGGCATTGGAGGTCGCGAAGGAGGGGATTGTGGCAATATTATGATTTTAGGTGGTGATATCACTGCAATAAGTTATCGTAGCGCTGGAGTCGGATGCGGATGGCGCGCTTCTTGTGGTGATATCACTATTGGCGAAAATGCCAAAATTACAGCGATAACAACGGTATTATCTCCTTACAGTATCGGTAAGGCCTATTGTTACGAATATGAAGTATGTTCCGTTGGCAAAATCACCATCGGTGGCTACGAGACGGAAGGTGTTTCTGCAAGTCCGTTCGTGTTCCCCTGCGGAACATACAACATAGCGTTCAATGCTAACGGCGGCAAGGGATCCATGGAAAACCTAAAGCCTTACCTTTGCTTAGACTTGGCTTTGAGCGCCAACACCTTCACTCGCGAAGGCTATACATTCATGGGCTGGAACACCAAGCCGGATGGAAGCGGAGATACTTATGCCAATCGTGAGAAGGTGCATCTCACTGACAATGCGGACGAAACGGTGACACTTTATGCGCAATGGTTCCCGTTCGAAGTTAAGAATACGGTGAACCTTGCGGAACTCAAAGGCAATTACACCGCTACGGACGGTACAGAACTGACGGGCAAGCTTGGCGGCAAATACAAGATTTCAATTGCGGACGGTGCTACGGTGATGCTCAACGACGTGAACATCGACGGTGTTCCCGATACGCGGTACCCTTGGGCGGGTATCACCTGCCTTGGCGACTGCAATATAATTCTCGCAGATGGCAGTGTGAACAACGTCCGTGGCTTCTGTGGAGGCTATGCCGGTGTATATGTTCCCGAAGACCACACGCTGACCATTGACGGAAGCGGAACGCTCAATGCGAGCAGCAACAACGGTGATTATACCTACTACAGGGATGTTCGTATATATGACGGCGATATCGGCGGGAGCGGCATTGGCGGGAATGGCACAATCGTTGTTGGTCCTGAAAATAGCGGAAATATTGTCATCAAGGGCGGCAACATCAACGCTACAGGCGGCATTTATGGAGCGGGTATCGGTGGTGGAGATGATACATATTTTGGTAACATCACCATTAGCGGCGGGACTGTCAATGCAACGGGTGGTCGTCAGGCTGCGGGTATTGGTGGCGGCGGTACTCATTATTACACTGGTTATTATAATGATAACAAGATTGTCATCACCGATGGGGTGAAGAAGGTTGTGGCTTCTAGCGTGGGGGCTGGTTCGCTATATGGAAAAATCAGTGATGATGAATACCAGGATTACCTTAAAAGGGTTTCCCTCTCCATAACCATCTTCGGTAACGAGACGTCCCAAAAAATTATATCCCCGTTCAAGTTCACCGGAGAATCTTATACCGTGGTGTTCGACAAGCACGATGGCAGCGGTACGGAGCTAAACCAGAAAATGTTCATCGGTTTCGAGCAGCAGCTGAAGGCGAACACTTGGGACCGCGACGATGCGACGTTTACGGGTTGGAACACCGAGCCGGACGGCAGCGGCACTGCCTATGCGGATGGAGCGATGGTGAATAACTTGACTGACGTGGATGGCGGAACGGTAAAGCTCTATGCCCAATGGATTGTTGCCAAGGTTGTCAAGCTGGATACGCTGCAAGGCGATTACCTCGCTCACAAGGGCGACCGGCTGACCGGTACGCTTGCGGACAACTACAAGATTTCGATTGCGGACAAGGCTACGGTCACGCTCGACGGCGTGAGCATCAAAAAAAATAATTTTTGGGATTACTCGTGGGCAGGTCTCACCTGTGAGGGCGACTGCAACATTCTGCTCGCAGAAAATAGCGAAAATGTCGTGAAGAGTTTCCAGTCAAATTATCCCGGCATTTTTGTACCTAGAGGCAAAACGCTTGTCATCGGCGGCAAGGGGTCGCTAGATGCTATGGGCGGCGAGTATGGGGCTGGCATCGGCGGCTTATATGGTTCTTATGAATCTTGCGGCAATATCACGATTTTGGAGGGTGTGGCCCGCGTGACCGCGACGAAGGGCGAAAGCGAAGACTCTCCTTACAACATCGGTTGTAGGTTCGCTGGAAAAATTACCATCGGCGGACATGTCACGGAGAGCATTGTAGCAAGTCCGTTCACGTACCCCATTACTGAAAACTATACCGTCGTGTTCGACAAGAACAAGGGCGAGGGAACGATGGAAAATCAGGTCCTGTATCGGGGCTTAATGCAGACTTTGAACAGCAACGTCTATACACGCGAAGGCCTGCTCTTTGCAGGGTGGAATACTGCGGAAGACGGCAGCGGTTCCGCCTATGCTGATGGAGAAAATGTGCAGGACTTGGCTGCGGATGGCGACCAGGTGACGCTTTATGCCCAGTGGTTCGACGGTGACCTCTCGAAGCTGAAAAGCGACTTTGTCGCCCATGACGGAGAAGTGCTGACTGGTACGCTTGCGGGTAACTACAAAATTTCGATTGCAGACAAGGCCACGGTGACGCTCAACGGAGCGGTTATTAATGGTGTCGTCGATGGTGATCGGGATTACCCGTGGGCAGGCATTACTTGCCTTGGCGATTGCAACATTTTGCTTGCGGAGGGTAGCGAAAATACCGTGAAATATTTCCATTACAATTACCCTGGCATTTTTGTTCCCGAAGGCTATACGCTGACCATTGACGGGAAGGGGGCGCTGGATGCTATGGGCGGTGGAGATGGAGCGGGCATCGGCTGCGGCACAGGAATGTACTGCGGCAATATAGTCATCAATGGCGGAAATATTGTCGCTTCCGGTGAAAATGGTATCGGAAGTGGATGGCGCGGTTCTTGTGGCGATATCAGCATTTCGGGAGAAGTGACCAAGGTTACGGCAAGCGGATATCCTGCTATCGGCAAAGATAATGATGATGCGTCTGTCGGAACAATTACTATTGGCGGAGTTGTAACGGGTACGATTGGTAAAAGTCCATACACTTACGAGCCTTATTCCGTGGAGTTCTACGCCAACGACGGTTCCGGCTCCATGAAACGCCAGTACATCAACCGTGGTGAAGAAAGTCAACTGGATGCAAACACCTTTACCCGCGATGGCTACACTATTGCCGAGTGGAATACCAAGCCTGACGGTAGCGGGGACGGCTATTTGGACGGGGCGAAGGTCAAGGATTTGGCCGAGGGCGGCAAAGCGCTTGAACTCTATGCGCAGTGGTGGAACGGCGACCTTGCGATGCTGAAACTGGACAGCGGAAACTACGTCGCCAAGGATGGCTTTGTGCTGAGGGGGACGCTTGCGAGCAACTCCAAGGTGTCGATAGCGGACGGTGCCACGGTGACGCTCGATGGCGCTAACATCAATAGAGCCGATGCTAGGGATTACCCATGGGCGGGTCTCACTTGCTTGGGCGACTGCAATATTTTGCTCAAGGAAAAAAGCGTGAACAACGTAAGGAGCCTCCATGCAAATTATCCTGGTATTTATGTTCCCAAAGATTATACGTTGACTATTGACGGGAAGGGAAAGCTAGATGTTCGTGGTGCTAGCAGTAGTGGATATGGCAGCAGCTATGGCGGTGCTGGTATCGGTGGTGGTTCTAATATGTATTGCGGAAATATCGTCATCAAGGGTGGCGATGTCGTTGCTACGGGTAGCGAGAGAGCCGCGGGCATCGGTGGCGGTGGTTCTGGTATGAAATGCGGTAATATTACTATCACGGAGGGCGTGACCAGGGTTACGGCGATAAAGGGTAAAAAAGACTATGAGGGATCCATTTACAGTATCGGCCAGGGCTATGGCGACAACGCCTCTGTCGGTAAAGTCACCATCGGCGGAGTCGTTACAGGCAACATTTCGGTAAGCCCCTACACGTACCCCAAGGTCTCCTATACCGTTGTCTTCGACAGGAATGGTGGCGAGGGAACGATGGAAAATCAGACTCTTTACCTCGGAAATGGTGACCAGAAATTGAGAGCGAACAAGTTTACTCGCTCCGGTTACATCTTTGCGGGCTGGAATACCGATGCGGATGGGAAAGGTGAAGCCTTTGGTGATGGTGCGAATGTGCTTGATTTGGCTGCTGCTGGCGGGAAGGTGGTTCTGTACGCCCAATGGTTCGACGGCGACCTCTCGAAACTGAAAAGCGACTTTGTCGCCCATGATGGCGACGTGCTGTATGGTACGCTCGATGGCGAGACGCAGCCTTACAAGATTTCGATTGCCAACAATGCCACGGTGACGCTCAACGGCGCGTCTATTAACGGAGTAAGGGGAAGACGAGAGGGTTCGACAAATATCTTTTATAGGTGGGCGGGCATCACATGCTTGGGCAATTGCAGGATTTTGCTTGCGGACGGCAGTGAAAATGCGGTAACGGGATTCTACGAAAATTATCCCGGCATCTATATCCCCGAAGGATACACGCTGACTATTGGTGGAAGAGGCAAGATCGATGTTCGAAGTGGTTCCGATTTTTTTACTTATGATAATAAAGAGTATAATGATGCCTCTGCTGCTGCTATCGGTGGTGGATATGGAATGTCTTGTGGCAACATCGTGATTGAGAGCGGCGATATCACAGCCACGGGTGGTCATTTTTCTGCCGCCATTGGTGGTGGAAGCTATGGTGTTTGTGGCGATATTACCATCATGGACGGAGCCAAGGTTACGGCAACGAAGTTTATGCCGAACAGCACGTATGCCGGTCCATACAATATTGGTAGCGGACGTGGTGGCTCTGTCGGTAAGGTCACGATTCGCGGTGTAGAAACTGGGTCCATCGCAAAGACTCCTTGCATAATCCCGTTCTACTTTGTCTCTATTGAAGATGGGTTTAAAAATGGCGAAGTCAAGTCTGACATGACGATGGCAAGTGAAGGTGAGCGCGTGACCTTGACAATCACGCCCGATGAAGGTTTCCAACTCGTTTCGCTGACGGTGAAGGACGCGGACGGTAATGATATCGAAGTAACGGATAATTCGTTTGTAATGCCTGCAAGTGACGTGACCGTGAGGGTAATTTTCGCCGAGCCTTCTAGGATAGTTCTCCTCGACACCTTGACCAAGGACTACTCGGCTCAGGAAGGCCAAATTTTGACGGGCAAGACAAATTATACGGTGAAAATAGAGGGGGCGAATAAAGTTACTTCGCCTGTGACCCTTTTTGAAGCGACAATCAATGGCGGAATCAAGACTGTAAAAAATGTTGAAATAGTCCTTGAAGGGGCTAACCATGTGGCAGGCAAGGAGAACGAAGCGGGAATCTCTGCGCCCGGCTCGACATCTACGCTTACCATCAAGGGGGCTGGCTCGCTTGAAGCCGTTGGCGGCACGAACGGCCCCGGCATCGGTGTTCATGTCGTTGATGGGGTGGAGCATCGAGGGCGTGTCGTCATCGAGGGTGGTTCGATTACTGCGATTGGTAACGGAAATGCTGCTGGTATCGGCACGGCGTATATAAGTCGTTCTGTTTGGGTGACGTTTAGCGGCGTTACCATCAAGGGTGGAACCGTCAAGGCTACTGGATACGTCGGCATCGGATTTGGCAAGAGGGAAAATGAAGATGACCCCGACAACGAAATGGGGGCAACTTTCCTTTACCACGGATTTAATGAAGTTGACGCAACAATTGCGGACGTGAAATACATGTACGGCGAAACCGACGTGACTAGCAATCCTGGCGAGTACTTTGCTATTAACGGTTCGAAAGTCCGTTCACTGTTCGAACTTAAAAAAGACAAGTACATGTTTAACGGCTCGGTCGTCGCAACGGCTGCTTCGGGCAAAAGTAGGGCCTATGCGGACGAATCTGTCAGGTTGACGGCGACCCCGGATGTGGGCTACAAGGTGGATTTCTTCTCCGTGAGGGATGCCGATGGTAACGAAATTGAGGTGGACGGTAATTCGTTCGTGATGCCGACCGGCGGTGTTACCGTAAGAGCGGATTTCATCTCGAAATATCCTGCGCTCACGTTCACCGATAACGGCAAGAAGGTGATGATTGACGGTAGCTACAGCGGCAACGAAGCCCTCGCGATTGAGGATAATATTTCTGTGAATGATGTGGTGCTTCATAGGTCGTTCAGCACCGCTGGTTATGCGACAATCACGTTACCGTTTGGTATCAAGGGCAGCAAGGCTTCGGGTGCAAAGCAGTTCTTGAGGTTTATTGGAGTTAAGCCGAATGAACAAGGCGTAAGGGAAGTACACATGAAGCGTGCCTGGTGCGATTATGATGTTGTCAGTAAGGATATAGACGCGATGAACATCAGCAATGAAGATAAAGAAAAAGCGAAAACGAGTTGCCGTGAAGTTTCGGGCGCGGACGTAGCCCTTTCTGCCTACACGCCGTATGTCGTGCAGATGAAGGATAACTCGCTCACGTTCGATGTCTCTGCGGCTGAGCCTGTGACGCTTGTAAAGACTCCTGATGAAGCCGAAACAGTTGTTGGCAACTGGGTGTTCCGTGGTACGCTTGCGCCAAAGACGTGGGAACCAGGAGACCCGGAAATCGGCAACGCTTATGGCTATATGGCTGGAACCGGTGACTTTAGGAAGGTTGGCGATAATTCTTCCATCGGCGTGCTGCGCAGTTACCTTGTTTATGAAAAGCAAACTAAAACGCAAACGTCTGCAAATGTTCCGGGCTTGTCGAACATTCGAGCCAATTTCTCGACCGAAACGCTCCCGGCCAACATGAATGTCGTGATAGTCGATGACGATGAGAACGGCAAGGAACACAGGACCGTCATCGGTCGGTTCAACACCCGTACCGGCGAGTTCACGCCCGTGCTGCCCGAAAATCGTACATTCGATGTCAAGGGCCGCCGTGTGAACGAAACCCGCAGCGTAGGCAAGGGCCGCAAAGCCAAAGGCGTTTACTACGGGAGGAAGAAATAGACGACAAATGCGTAAGGCGAGTGAAGCGGGACCGCTTGCGGGCCCAATTCTGAGCCTAGCATTTGGTACATGAGCGAAGCGAATGTACAAAGACGAAAGAGGCTTCGCCGTGGTAATGTCATCCCGGCACTAGGGCCGGGATCGGTTGTAGCGAAAGGGTGAAAACTGACTCCGGCACTTCGGCAAGCTCAGAGACCTTAGTCCGGGGTGACAACGTGAGGATTGTCATCCTGGAGGAAGCCGCAAGGCGACCGATAGGATCCATGACAAATGTGCAGAAAAGGAATGAAATTTATGAAAAACGAACAAGAAAAGAAAAAAGAATACGTCGCCCCGGCGATGGAAATCCTCAAAATGTATGACAAGGCTGTTCTGATAGTGGAAAGCAATGATCAAGATGGAATGGGCATGGTTATTCATTAAAGGAATTTTATATGCAACACAAAATTACAATCGAAAAGAAAAAATCTTACACCGCTCCGACGATGGAGGTGGTGGAAATGAAACATCAGGTGTTACTGTATAATGCGAGTGGTGATTTGGATAACGTTTCAACGTGTGACAATCCCCCTTGCAGATTCGATTAGAATTTACAGTTTTAACTCGTTTCGCCCGGCATGCCGGGCTTATTTTCATCTTGCAAAAACTGTGGACTTTTAATTCAAAAGTAATCCCATTTTTGTAGTAAAAGGCATCAATATTTCCTATTTACTTTTTGTCACCTCGGCCTTTTTATTGCTGTCACCCCGGCCTTGTGCCGGGGTCTGTTTGTTCGGTTCTTCTCACATACATGGTTCCCCCTTGCATTCCTAACCACTAATCACCAACCACAAACCACTAATAATCAAAAAATATGTGGACTTTTAATAAATAAAAGTATATATTTACCTTTACCGGGCTTTTAACGAGTGTGGATGTATGGGAGAAGCTATGGAAACAAAGGGTTTGGAGTCTTTTGTTAATCCGATGCGTGCCGTTAGGAACGCTGTTTTTTACGCTATTTTGGGCGCTTTTGCTGGGCTTGGTTCAATTGCGTTTGCCGCGAATCCACTCACGACTGATTTTTATTCCGCCGATGCGGCGGCTCTTGTGCATAACGACTCGCTTTTCATTTTTGCAGGGCACGACGAACAGGGATCGCAAGGAAATAACAATAAATCGTTCATCATGAACGACTGGCATGTGCTCGTGACTGATGACATGGAGCATTATCACGATTACGGTGCGGTTTTGAGCGTCAAGACGTTCAAATGGGCGAATGCGAGTGCTTTTGCAGGCCATTGTGAATATCGGAATGGCAAGTTTTACTGGTATGTGGCGGTGCATCACGGGACCATCAAGGAAAATGGGAGCGAAGGTTTTGCGATTGGCGTTGCCGTGGCGGACCATCCGTCTGGACCGTGGAAGGACGCAATCGGGCAGGCGCTTATCACTGACAATACGCCGAATGATGTGAAACTCAATATCGACCCCGCGATTTTTTACGATGGCGACGATATTTGGATGTATTGGGGGTCGTGGAATGCTGGCCGTCGCGTGAAACTCAAAGAAAACATGATTGAGCTTGCGAGTACGCCCGAAGATATCAAGATTAAGGACTTTTTTGAAGCACCGTGGATGCACTATTTCCGTGGAAATTACTACTTCAGCTATGCATCGGGTTACCCGTCAACCACGAATTATTCCATGGCGCCGAGTTTGAACGGACCGTGGACACAAAAAGGCGTCATCAACGACAAAATGGATAATTCCGAAACGAACCATCAGGCGATTTTCAAGTATCTCGGACATTGGTATTTTATGTACCACGGCGCGAATTCTCCGGGTGGCTGGACGTATCGGCGTTCCGTGAACATCGACTATCTCTATTACGACCGCGACGGGAATATTCAAAAAATCAAGCACACGAATGGTGTAGATCCGGTCAACAATGCGCTTGTTGAAGCGGGCGGGTATCGCATGGTTGTTTCTCATAGCAATTTGGCGCTCGAAGATAGCGATGGAATGGTAGTGCAACAGACTGCGGACGAAAATAACGAATCGCAGCTTTGGGTTTTAGCGCGTGGCGATAAGTCTCGCTATTACAAGTTGCAGAATTTCAAGACAAAGAAATATTACTGCCCTTCGACAACGCTATTAGATACGGTGGTGACAAAAACGACGCCTTGCGAAATCCGAATCGAAAATGCTTCGAAGGAAAAAGGCTATTACCTGTTTGCTGATTACGATAGCGATTACTTGGCCGATGTGCTGAATGTTTCTAAGGATGTGGGGATGCCGCTGATTACGTGGGTTCGCACGGGAACGGATAACCAGAAAATTAAGCTTGTGAAGGCTGAATTGCCGAAAGTCGAACCACCGAAGGATTCCATGCCAAACGATTCTATTCCACGCGATTCGATTCCTGCGGATTCTGGAGTGGGGGACCGGACGGGTTTGGAATTGTCGCATGCTGCTAGTGCGTTGCTTGCTCGTTTTGCGGCCTACGATGGTGCTGCCCGCGTAATTCGTTTGGCGAAAACGGTCGATTGGGCGGTTCTCGATTTGAACGGCGTTGTAGTCCGTCGCGGTTATGGTCATGAAATTAATGCGAAGAATATGCGACCGGGCGTTTACTTTGTTCGCTCCGGCTCGATGAACGCAAAGGTAATGGTAAGGTGATGGTGGCTGTCATCCTGGAGCAAGGCGAAGCCGACGCGATAGGATCCAGTGCATTTATATAAGGAGTTTGGTATGAATGTTTTGAATAAAGTTTTATCGGCGGCGAATCTCGTGAATCTCGCGACTCTCGCGACGATTGGCGCGTTCGGCGTTTCTGCTGCGATTGCTGCCGATTGGTACGCCAAGGACAATTTGCAACCGGGGCATGACCCGAGCATGGTGCGCTTTGAGGACGGTTACGCACTCATGAGCACGAATAACAATTTGCAGCTTTGGACTTCCGAAGATGCTTACACATGGCGTGACCATAAATCAACGGTGAGTGCGATTCCGCAATGGGCTTATCAGTATGCGCCGGGTACAGAAGGAATTTGGGCCCCGGATTTGTATTACATGAATGGCGAATTCCGTGCATACTACTGCGTGTCCGTTTTCGGTAAGCGCTCGTCTGCGATTGGCTACACTGCGACAACTTCGATTGTTCCGGGCACGACGGGTTATGGCTGGAAAGACCATGGCCGCGTGATTCACACGACGACTTCGGACAAGTACAATGCGATTGATGCTGACGTTGTTCGTGACACGCAAGGCAATTACTGGATGGCTTTCGGTTCGTTCGGGCTTGGCATCCAGCTGATCAAACTTGACGGTAAAACGGGCTATCAGGCGAGTGACGACAAGACGATTTACAATATTGCTCGCCGTACAAGCAAGGCGAGCGAGGGCGCCGAAGAAGGCCCGAGCTTGATTGAACATGGCGGCAAATACTTCCTCTTTACGGCTTGGGACAAGTGCTGCCAACAGGGTGCAAACATTGAACAGACGACGTACAAGACTGCGTATGGACGTGCTGATAAAGTAACTGGCCCGTATAAAGACCGTGCTGGTAACGATATGGCAACTGGCGGTGGAACGATTTTGCTAGAACGTTATGGCCGCTATGTTGGGCCGGGCGGCGGCGAAGCTTTTCAGGACTTGAACCGAGTGCGCTTTGTGCATCACTACTACGACCTCAATGGTGACAAGTTTAATCACATCCATATTCGCGATGTAGTCTTCACTGATGACAACTGGGTGGAAATGGGGCAGCCTTTCCTTGGACGTTACTTAAGTGCCGAAGTGGAACACGGCGTGCTCACGCGTGCGGTTTCGGGCGACCTTGCGATTACCCGTAGTAATACGGCTTCGAACGGAGAATACCTCGCTTACATCAACACGGCAGGTTCCAAGATTCGTTTGCCGATGAACATCATGCAGGCGGGTGATTACTTGCTTCGTTACCGCTATGCGAACGGTGGCGATGCTGCTGCAACGCATAAAGTAACTGTGAATGGAAAATCTCAAACGGTGACGCTTCCGCCGACAGGTTCTTGGGGCACGTTCCCTGAAAATTCCGTCGTGATGATTCCTGTAACGCTCAAGCGCGGCGGCAACTTTATCGAAATTGAACCGCAACCAAACGGTAATTTTGCTGAACTCGACCGCGTTGATTTCTTACGTGTGATTCGCGATACGCTCCCTGCAAATGGCTTTGACAACGGTATCCGCGTGCGTCTTACGGACAAAGATGAATTTGCAATCAAGGACGGCGGCTACGCAATTTTCGAGAACGTTGTGACGGACTCCATCAAATCGAAGGAACGTGTTCTTCTTCAAGTGAAAAATGCAACTTCTGGAAAAATCGTCATTCGAGACGGCAAAAAAGATGGTTCTGCACTTGTAACTTGCGATTTATCAAAGGGTGGTGTTGTAGGCGATGGCTTGTCAGAAGTGGAATGCTCTGTTGATGCCGAAATTAAAGGCGTCAAGGATTTTTATTTGACTGCATCTGGAATTTCTGGCGAAGCGATTGTCAGAAATGTTGTTTTCCGGCCTAAAGAGCTTGTTTGCAATCAGGAACCATGTGGTGGTTCTAGCTCTAGTGCAACTTCGTCGAGTTCATCTGATCGGACGACGATTCAAGATTCTCGTCGTGCTGTACACCGCAGTGAATTGTTTGATCCGTCGAAAAAATCGTTCCACGACCTCAAAGGTCGTCGATTTGACAATCAAATTCCGTATCGAGTTATGTTTTAGATTCTACGTTCTCCGGCCAAGGGTGCTTGGGGTATCGTCCTCTTAATTCCTTGCGGACTTCGGCATAAGTATTCTGCCAGAAGCTCGTGAGATCCCATGTCTTTTGTATGGTACGGAAGTTTGGGGCGAGAATGTCGTAACGCACTTTGAGTTTTCCGTCGGCGATTTTATGTTCTCCTCGGAGCTGCATAAAGTCTTCGATGCGGGCGGATATTTCTACAAGTACACCGTCTGCGCTTTGAACTATTTTTCCACTACTTTGTTCGTCGGCTGTGGCTACGGCTTGGTAACTGTATCGTGCACGTTTGCCGTTCGGTAGCATGTAATGGTCGGGAAAAGTCTTTTGCAACCAAGATAACATTGGTTTTCCGAAGTAATCTTCAACAATATTTCTGTAACGGTCTTCGTTGATATCTCGCAGTAAGAAAATGCCATCCGTGAGTTCGTTGAAAATCAGTTCCATATCTTCGTCGTTAAATTCTGGCAACCCGAAGTCTGGATAAAGTTTTGCGGCAAGATGCATTTTGATTAATAGTGTTTGCATGTTTTCTGTCAGGTAGCGACCCGTCCAATTTTCTTTTTCAAGTTTGTCTCGCCATGCTTCAACGGTCAGTTCTTTGAGTTTTTCGAGAATTTTGGGCGATGCTTCTTGTGGAAGAATCTCTTTGCGCGACAGTTCTGTTATTGTGCTGTCGGGGTTTTCTGTTTCGCGGATTTCGATGCCGATAAAGCGTTCTTGACCGCTTCGCCACAGGAGTTCGTAACGCACGATTTCGTTTTCACCGCCGAGTATGTTTTGCGGAATGGGCATGTAAAGGCTAACGCGGAGTTCCGATTTGCTTCCGCCGCCGGTGCGTAACATCGTGAGGGCGAGCAATGCGTAAGGCGGTTCCGCTACTTGCAAACGGATGGTGTTACCGTTGCTTAGTTTGTATGCGTTTCCATTAGGAGTTGCCAATCTGTCTGGAAATGCTTTTAATAGGCTTTGAGTGGTGAGCATAGAGCTATGAGTGAACTGCTCATGGCTGACTGCTGAAAGCTGATTCCTGTAATCTCTCAACTGCTTTAACGTAAAGTTCACTTCTTTCGGAATATTTACTGCTTTCGAAAGAGTGTCTTTTGCTAGCGTGAGTAAGTCTAATGGAATTTTAGACTTTTGTACAAATTCTGTTCCAGAATGAATCCACGCCATCGCTGCAAGCGATAAGTCGGGGAGGTCTGCCGCGCTGTTTGCCTTTGCGAGGATGAGTGCGAGCGGAATGTTTGAAATTGGCGTTTGGATGGCGCGTTCACCGAGTTCGGTAATCCGTCCGTTTTTTAACATGCCAAACCCTTCGAGAAGCTTGGTCGCGACTTTCTCGCGAACCTCGGGAATCGCTGTGGGCAGAATGATTTTAGGTTCTTCGACTTCGCTCAGGATGACACTGTTTTCCAGCATAGCCTTCTGTAAAATCAATTCCGACGGCTCGATTTGCAATACTTCGGGAACAATCCCTTGCTGCATGTGCTTTTCTGCATCTTCCGTCCATAGGCGGATGGCGCAGCCGTTTTGCGTTCTGCCACTTCGGCCGCTGCGTTGGATGGCGTTTTGCAACGAGATGGGGAGTGTTCGTAAAACGTTCACTTTTTCGCTGTCGTCATACTCGCTCACGCGTTCGATGCCGCTATCGACAACGCCAGTGACGTTTGGCACGGTGATGGATGTTTCTGCGATGTTCGTCGTGAAGATGACTCGCGGGCGTTCCGTTTCTTCAAAAATTCGGTCTTGCGTTTCGCGGTCTTGACCGCCGTAGAGTTCAAGGAACTCTGCGACATTGTCGCCAAGCGCTTCGCTTGCGGCTGTGTGGCATCGTGCGATTTCTGCTTTTCCCGGCAAAAATACGAGCGTTGTTTGCCAAATGTTGTTGCGGTATAAAGTGCGTAATGCTCGGACTACTTCACTTTCAAGGCCCTGTCCTGCGGCAATGTTTATGCCCGCTGCGGGCTTCTGGTGTAGAATTTGTACGGGATAGAGTGGGTGGCCGAGTTGCAAACATTTTACGCCCAAGGCATTTTCGAGTTCATCACGGTTTAGTGCCGCCGACATCACCGCGACCCTGACTCCTGATACCTGACCCCTGATACCTAAAAAATACGCGAACAACAAGTCCATATCGGCTTTGCGTTCATGGTATTCGTCAAAGATGACCCAATCTGCGTCGAGCTTTCCGTGCAATAGTTCTTGCAAAAAGTTTCCGTAAGTCTGGAATATAATTCGCGTTTCACTGGACTTGCAACTGTCTTGCCTAAACTGATACCCGACTGTCTTTCCGCAAGGTTCATTGTGGAGCTTTGCAGAATACTGCGCGAGTGCAAGTGCCGCGATTCGCCGTGGCTGCAAAACAACAATGCGACCGCTAAAGTGTCTGCTCAAAAACCACGGAATATATAATGACTTCCCGCTACCTGTGGGTGCTTCTACTAATAAATTCCTTGAAGTTTTGATGGCTTGAACAAGTTTATCTTCTTCTTCGGCAATGGCTAGGTCTTGGTAACGTTTCATTTTCTTATCTGCTTTACATGGACTTAAAAAATCTCAACGCTTTTTCTGCGATGTTCTGTATTTTAGAACGCAAGTCTCTGTTGACGATTCCGTAGGGTGGGTGGAAAAATTGGACGACATCAAAACCTTTTTGCTCCATGATGTTTCGCTCGTGGCTGAATGTTTTGAATCCGTAGAAACCGTGGTAGTTGCCGGTTCCGCTCATTCCGACGCCCCCGAACGGTACGTTTAGATTCTCGATTTGCACAATCGTGTTGTTGACGCAAGTGGAGCCGGATGTCGTGTTGTTCAAAACGTAATTGATGTCGCGTTTGTTCGAACCGAAGATGTAGAGTGCGAGCGGCTTCGGACGGCTTTGAATAAATGCAACTGCTTCGTCAAGCGTCTTGTAGGCGATAATCGGGAGAATTGGCCCGAAAATTTCACTTTTCATGATTCCCATGTCAGACGTGACGTTCGTGAGGACTGTAACAGGCGTGTAGCAATTCTCGATATCGCATTCGCCGCCTATGACTTGTGTTGCCCCTTTGGCGATTGCATCCTTGATGAGTGCTGTGTGGCGTTCTGTTGCACGTTTATCTATAATGTGGACAAAATCTTTACCGTTGCGGCGTTCGTCTTCGGTATTGCCGAACATGCGTTTGATTTCGTTTGCAAAAGCATCTGCAAACTCTTGAACTTTGTCTTGCGGACAAAGTGCGTAATCGGGAGCGATGCAAGTCTGGCCTGCGTTAAGCGTTTTGCCCCAAGCGATTTGCTTGATGATGCGTTTGATGTTTACATCGGGGAGTAGAATCGTAGGCGATTTCCCGCCGAGTTCAAGCGTGATGCTTGCGTGTTGCTTTGCTGCCATTTCTGCAATATGCGCTCCGACTTTCGGACTCCCGGTAAAGAACACGTGGTCGAACGGCAATTCAAGCAGTTTGTCTCCAATTTCGGAACCGTCGCCTTCGATAATGGCGATTTCGTTTTCGCTAAACGTCTCTGCAAAAAGGCGTTTTGCAAATGCGCTCACTCGTAGAGTCTTGTGCGAAGGCTTTGCGATAATGACGTTCCCTGCCGCAATGGCCGAAATAATTGGATTTACGAGCAGTAAAAAGGGGTAGTTCCAAGGAGCAAAGATGAGGACTTGCCCTTTGGGTTCGTAGTGAAGTCTGCTTTTTGTCGTTGGCAAAATGAAGGTGCGGCGGACTTTTTTGTCTTTCATCCAGCTTTTCAAATGGCTGATGGCGTAGTCGATTTCTTCGATGATGGGGAAAACTTCACTGAGCCATGCTTCAAATCGCGGCTTGTGAAAATCTTGCCACACGGCGTCGTAAAATTCATCTTGGTGATTCACGACTGCATTGCGGAGCTTTTTAAGCTTTTGAATGCGCTCTTTAGCGGTTGTCTGGGCTATTTTCCAACGATTTTGACCTTGTTTTTCAAAGATTTCTTCTATGCTGGCGCCATTTGAATTTTTCATGTCATGTAAAATAGAACATATTTGCAAAAATGTTGACATTCTGTCATTAAATCATCAAATATTTTAAAGTTCTTTTTGCCTACATTTAATTTAAATTTTATAGATTAAGAATATGGGTTCGTTAATTAAGTATAAAGGTAAAGTCCCACAGATTGGCGAAAGAGTTTTTTTGGCCGATGGTGCGTGTTTGGTGGGCGATGTAAGCGTCGGCGATGATTCGTCGGTGTTCTATAATGCTGTTTTGCGGGGTGATTTGGCCGAAATTAAAATCGGCAAGCGGACTAATATTCAAGATAATGTGTCGGTTCATGTCTCAACGGGCGTCGGCGTGTCTATCGGCGATGAGGTGACTGTTGGGCATGGTGCGGTGCTTCATGGCTGCACGATTGAAGATAACGTTCTTATAGGCATGGGGGCGATTCTTATGGATGGCTCCCATATCAAGAAAAATTGCATTGTTGGTGCTGGAGCTTTAGTGACGCATGGGAAGGAATTTCCCGAAGGCTCTCTTGTGATGGGTTCTCCGGCACATGTTGTTCGTACTCTTACGACGGACGAAATGAAAAACGTAAAAATTGGTGTTGAACACTACTTGAACGCAAAGGATGAGCTTTTAAAAGATGTATAAGTTCTTTTTCCTCATAAATCCGATAAGTGGTGGTGGTCAAGGCAAGGTCATCCACAAGTTCCTGCCCGAAATCATGGAATCCATGAATTTCAAGTCTGACGATTGGAAATCTGAATTTACACGTAAAGATGGCTTGGATGAACAAGTCAAGCAGGCGATTGCTTCGACGGAGACGCTTATTGCTGTTGGTGGCGATGGAACTGTTTCGTCGGTGCTTTCGATTATGCTGGAATCCAAGTTTGCAGATAAAGTGCAAATTGGACTTATCCCGTTAGGTACGGGAAACGATCTTGCGCGTGTACTTGGACTATATAAGCCGTTTGTCGATAAAGGATTACTTTATCTAGTGCGTAGGCTGTTGATGGCTAAATCTAAACCGTTTGATATTTGGACGGTGAACGGCAAATATGCACTTGCGAATTATTTCTCGGCGGGCATTGATGCTCGTATAGCTCACGATTTTAATCATGACCGTGCAACGGGTGTGATTTCTTCGAATTCCGTGATTGCAAATAAACTTCATTATGTCAAACGTTTCTTTGCGGATAGGGCGTACCATCTCAAAAGCGGCTGGCTTTCGATGATTGAAAATACGCCGGAACTCAAGGAAAATATCGATTTGACGGGGCATACGACAGTTATTGTCGGGAACATTCCGAGTTTTGCGAGTGGCGCAAATCCGTTCTTCGAATCTGACATGTCTGACGGTTATTTGGAAGTCGTTTGCGTGCCGAACATGCTGAACTTTTTGCTTGCGATTGCTGTGGGTAACATTCCTGGTATTGGCTATATTTTAAAAAAATATTTGCTGAAGTCTAGGAAGGTGAGGTCGTTGACGCTTGATTTGGCGGATAACGAATACATCCAGCTTGATGGTGAAGATTTGAGCGGTAAGATTGGCAATCGCGTTACGATTCAGTTTGCATGCCAAGTTCGTATGCTTTTGCTGGAGGAATGATGCTTTCTGTAACGATTGCAGAAATTTTAAAACAAATGAATTTAAAAATGCCTTCGGATGAAGGCGTTTTAAATTTTGAACTGACTGGATTTTCTTCGCTGGATAAGGCTGGACCACATGATGTTTCGTTTTGGACGGGCGATGCCAAGGTCGAAACGGGGCTTGCCGGGAATGCTGGCGGCGTGAGCGCGAGTGCTTTTACAAATGTTACTGCGGGTCTTCTTTTTGTGCCGCGCTTGTTCGAAAAATACGTCGTTGACGGCTGTTCCGAACTTTTGCCGAACGTGAAGTTTGTTTGCCCGGTAGAAAATCCGTACCATGCGATGGTGACGTTCTTGTGTGAATTTGTCGAACGTCGCGAAGTTTTTGAACCGACGAAAATTGCGGAATCTGCGCAGGTGCATGCGTCGGCTGTTGTCGAAGGCGTGGTTGATGAAAATGCTGTAATTGGCCCGAATTGCGTTGTGATGAAGGGTGCTACGATTGGTGCGGGAACAATTCTTGAAGCGAATGTGACGGTTTATCCGCGTGTGACGATTGGCGAAGATTGCGTGTTTCAGGCCGGCGTTGTCGTTGGTCCGCGTGGTTTTGGTTTTTATGAGTACGAGGGCAAGCGCCGCATGGTGCCGCATTTGGCGGGGGTCCGCATCGGGAACCGTTGCAGCTTTAGCGCGAACGATGTGGTGGCGGCGGGCTTTGTCTCTCCGACGGTAATCGGTGACGATTGTCATTTTGACACGTTTGTTCAAATTGCTCACAATTGCGTGCTTGGGAATAACATCTTCTTTGCTTCTCAATCAGGCGTGGCGGGTTCCGTAACGGTCGAAGACGATGTGGAATTTGCTGGAGGCGTGCAGTCGGCGGGTCATTTGACGATTGGCAAGGGCGTTAAAGTGGCTGCGAAAGCGGGCGTTACCAAGAGCCTCAAGGCGGGGAAGGTTTACGCCGGTTACCCTGCCGAAGAAATTGACGTATGGCGCCGTTCCGTCGTAAAACTCCGCATGATGGGGAAAAAGTAGATTAGAGGTATGAGCGGTGAGCACTGTCATCCTGGAGGCGGAGCCTCTTTGGTCACTTGGGCTTTAGCCCTTAGTGATCCATGATCCGCGTATGGGGAGATAGGATTCAGTGAATTTTATTAATGAACGTTAATGGGATGCTTTGCCGTTGTTCTGTTTTTTTGAGTTGTAGTTACTAGAATGAAGTTTTTATTTTTAGTTGTAAATGAAAAATCAAATTGTTTTTACATCGCGTAGTTTAAGTTTTGAAAAGACGTGCGTTTCTGTGGAACCGCTAGAGAAGGACCCGCAAAAAACGCCGTTTGTCGAATGGAATGTGGGCGGTAAGCCGTTTTACAGGTCGGATTGTCGAAAACTTTTTTCGGAATTGGATTTTGTCGTTCGTCGGACGGCGGGGTATTGCCTTAAAGACTCTGCTTCGGCGAATGATGCGTCGTCATCGGAGTCGCGCACTCTTTGGTCTCCAGAGCATTTGGCACCCGTTTTTTTGATGTGGCCGAGTCGCCGGTTTCGAGTGAATTTAGTGGCGGATGACAAACCTGAAGTCCCGATGATGGACGGTTCTGCGATTCCGTTCTTTTGTAGGCTTCGTCGCGATTGCGGTGCTCCTGAAGAACTTGTTTTTTATGATGCTCCTGTTTTTGCGGAATGGAATTTGGGGGATTTCGGTCATGTGCGGATTTCTCCTGCCGAAACGTTCGAAGTGGAATACGTGTTAGACCGTTGCATAAATCGCGACGGTTACGAGCTAAAGTCTGCTGCTGCGGTCTCGATTTATTCGTCTGAGAACTTGTACCAAATTTTCATGGCTCGCACCTTTATTCATCAGGTAGAACTCGACGCTGCCCGTGCTGCGGGACTCCTTGCGGGTGTCGATGAAAGTTGCGGACTTTTGCTTGGCGAAAATGACTGTGGGGAACAGAATGCCACATGCTCGCCTAAATTCCGTATTGCAAATGAACCTGCCATGCATAAAATACTAGATTTGATAGGCGACTTAACTTTTATTTGTCCGGCTCTCCCTAGAGTTCGGATTGAAATCACCAATGGTGGGCATGTGTCTCACCGTCAAATTATGGAGAAAATTTTTCCTTATGCTTTACAATGAAGAACAAGTTCACGCACTCCTCCCTCAGAAGGCTCCGTTTGCATTTGTCGATGAAATTCTCGAACTTAACGAAGGCGACCAGCCGTCTATCGTTGCTGTGTGGCACGTGACTGGCAAGGAAAAGTTTTTTGATGGTCACTTCCCGGGCAATCCGGTGCTTCCGGGCGTGATTCAGATTGAATCCATGGCTCAGGCGGCAACGCTTTTGACGATGATTGCGAAGAAGGCCGATGTCGAAGGCAAGCGCCCGGCTTTCATGGGTGTCGAAAATTGCCGTTTCCGCGCTCCGGTGATTCCGCCGCAGGATTTGACGCTCAAGGCTACGCTTGTGATGGCTCGCCATGGCATTTACAAATATACTGGCGAAATTTGGCAGGGCGAAACGCTTATCTGCAACGCAAGCTTTAGCGCTGCGATGGTTTAATTAAAACGGTTGAATGGCGATGACGCGGACTGATGAATCACGATTGAATGTGTTGATTCTTGCGGCTGGGCTTGGCACAAGGCTTAGGCCGTTGACGAACGAAATCCCGAAGCCGCTTGTTCGCGTTTTCGACAAAAGCATTCTCGAAATCCAAGTGGATCGGGTGAAGTCTCTTGGCGAGGTTCGCCTCCATGCGAACGCCCATTACTTGGCAGAGCAGGTTGTGAGTGCGGGCGAACGCCTTGGCTTTGAAAAAGTCTGGGTGGAACCTGAAATTCTTGGAACGGCTGGGCCGCTCAAACGTATTTATAACGAAGGCTACCGCGGTGGCCTTTTGATTATGAACGGCGACGCGTATTGCAGTTTTGACTTGGCTGCTTTTATGCGAAATGCTCGTGCTGCTTACGAGGCGGGGAAGGCCGATGGCTCGAACCGAGGTGAAGTCGCTTTGCTTGCGGTTGATTTTCCGAAGGTGAACACGTTCCGCGTGGGTGCGGATGGTTGCTTGGCGGGAGTTGCCGGGCGTTTTGGAAGCGAGGACGGAACTGCTGCGACGTTCTCTGGAATCTCGTGGTACAGCGACGATGCTTTGGCACGGATTCGCGATGGCGAATTTGATATCCGCGAATTCTGGAAGCAAGAGATTGCGGCGGGCCGTGCTCCGTTTGTCGATATGAGCCAGCTCCATGCGACATGGATTGACATGGGCAACCCGGAAGGGCTGATGGCCGCAACGGATGCCCGCAAAGAAGAACTCGGCCGCGACAAGAACGAATCCGTTATTGATCCCAGCGTGAATGTTCCCGCTTCTGCCAAAATCAAGCATTCCATCCTTTATGCCGGAGCCGAAATCGCCGAAAATGAAACCATCGAAAATGAAATTCGCGGAAAAGGATTTGTGTGGGCGGTGTCTCCTAACCCCTAAAACCTATAACCTAAAACCTAAAAATGCGTAAATTCAGAGTTGTACTTGTTGAACCGGAGCACCCGCACAATGTGGGGTTTGTCGCTCGTGCCATGCATTGCTATGCGTTGCCGGAACTTTATATAGTTTATCCCAAGCGCGACAAGGTCTTGGAAAAGTCTTACCATACGGCGGCGAACAGCCATGACATTTTGGACAACGCGAAGGTCGTCCATAAATTCGAAGATGCCATTGGCGATTGCTCTTGCGCGGTCGCTTATAGCCGTCGCATTTTTGCAAGTTCCATCAAGCATACGATGGTACAGAACTTGTCTGATATGCTCCCCGAAGATGGAACGATTGCGCTTGTGTTCGGTCGTGAATCTTGCGGGCTCGCGCTCGAAGAAGTGAACGTTTGCACGTACCAGTGCGAAATTCCGGTGCCGGGACTCATGAGCTTGAATTTGGGACAGGCCGTTTCGATTAGCTTGTACGAACTTTGCCGTTCCGGGGCGCTCGCGAATGGCGAGGGCCGCGCGAAGCGCACAACGCGAGGCGTTGCCGAAACGGGCCCTGCGACTATCCAGCAGATTGACGGCTTCAAGAAATTCCTTGACCGCTATTTGACGGGCCAGTACCACGATCAAGCTTGGCGCGATAGTTTCCTCAATACGCTTTTGCAGCGCTTGCACCCGACACGCAATGAACTTTCGGCATTGTTTGGGCTTTTGCGCAATTTGGCAGGCAAGCCCGCCCGCTTGGAACATGCAGCGGAAAAGGCCGAGAAAGCCGCTAAGGCTGCGATGGCAGCAAAAGAAGTTGCAAACGAAGCTACGCAAAAGGCGACTGAAAAGGCTGCGGAATAAGCTCAATCTGAGTCAGAGAGGTTGGACATGTACGAAATTTTGCTCTACAGTCAAGAACAGGGATCTCGCTGGGACCGCTTTGTCATGGAAGATTCCATGAACGGGACGTTCTTGCAAACTCGCAAGTTCTTGAATTACCATCCAGAAGGCCGGTTTACGGACGCTTCGTTCTTTGTCGAAAAGAGCGGAATTGTCGTTGCCGTTGTTCCTGGCTGTAGCGTCGAAGGCAAGTTTATTTCGCATCAGGGTTCGACTTTTGGCGGTCCCGTCATTTCAAAAGATTTTTATTCGGGAAACAAGATTCTCGAAATCGTCAAGACGATTGATAATTACATTGTTCAGAATTTTAAAGAGGTCAAATTAAAACCGACCGCACCGATTTTTGCAAACGCTCCTGTCGATTTGCTAGATTATGCGTTGGAACATGCGGGATACAGCCGCCATACGGAACTCAGCTGCTACACGCCAATTACGAATAACGTGGATCCGCTTGAAAACTGCAAGCGTGAATGCCGCCACAATTTTAGGCAATCCGAAAAATTGAATTTGGAATATGGCGAAATTCCGAATGATGAAATGGAAAAATTTTACGAGTTCCTTACGCTTTCAAAAGCCCGCTACAAAACAAAACCTGTACATACCCTTGCGGAACTCAATGACCTTAAAAGCCGCTTCCCAGATGAAATTTTATTCCGCGGAGTATGGCTGAATGCCCAAGATGCGAAAGAAAGAGTTTATCTGTCGGGCATGATGATTTTTTATTTCAAACAAGCGAAGGTATTCCATTTCCAGTACCTTGCTCCCGACGATTCCAAACGCGAAACAAACGCAACGACAGCTTTATTCGTAAGCGCCATGCGTGAGGCAGCAAAAAAAGGCTGTGAAAAGTTTTCGTGGGGAATATCTACCGAAAATGGCGGAGCGTATTTAAACGAAAATCTCTATCGCTTCAAGGAATCGTTCGGTGCGCTTCCGTGCGTGAATGCGAGATACGAAAAGTAGCGAATCTATCGCAAATAGCAAAGCCATCTCAAAACGAGATGGCCTGTAAATTTATAGGCTTGCCGCCGAATTATCTCCAATGTTTCAACTGCGAAAGGTGCGAGTCGAAGAACTTGCGTCTTTCGGCATCCGGCGTGTTGTCCGGGTTCGGCATGTGCGAAAGCAAAAAGTCAAGTAGCGTATCTTTGCTGGTGTAAACGAATTTGCCTTCGGTATAGCACCATTTGCAGTAATCTTCGTTGAAAGTGCCGTCAATTTCGCGGCTAATCATCGCATCGTCGCCGAGGGGCATGCCGCAGCATTGGCAAAAGAGCTGGCGTGGGGCACCGAGAAGCGTGTTGATGGAAACGTTGAATTCTTTCGACAAAACTTTGAGCATCTCTGTGTTAGGCTGCGTTTCCCCTGTTTCCCAGCGGCTAACGGCTTGGCGGGTCACGTTCACGCGTTCTGCAAATTGTTCCTGAGTGAGGTTGTGCTTTTCTCTGAGGCTCTTGAGGACTTCTGGGACGGTCATATAATCTCCTTTATTGATGCCTCAAATATACGTTTGCCTCAACAAAAAAGCAAGAAACAGGCTGTTGCTTTCTGTAAAAAGCGATGAGCCGTGAGTGATGAGCGATGATGTCGCGACTTCGTCGCTCCTGCGTATCATCCTGAGCAAGGTCGAAGGATCTAGTGCAAGTATTAGATCGTCATGAGTTGTCATTCTGGAGGCCCTTCGGGCCGATAGAATCCATTACAGTGTAATTCGTCAGCCCTTTTAAACGGACTGTCGTAAGTTTGCATTATGCAACTTGATTTTGTATTGAATTTAGCTTACATTTATTTTGATATATTGTTTTTGATTTGACGGTAATCTTTGTTACGTCAATTAGCATAGGGGATTCTTTTATGGGAAATGGATTGGAAAAAATCGGATTTGGAAGGCTACTTGCATTCGCTGCTATAGCCCTATCGTGTGTGGGCATGTGGGGGTGTGGGGATGATGATTATCGGCGATGGGGTGGACGATACGAGGGAACCCTAGTTGCAATAATTGACGATTCTCTTGCATTGCTGACGAATTCCAGGGGATATGAAGACTGCCATGATGTCTTCATGGGTAGCGAAGAGTGTGAACGCAAGGGAACAAACGACGGTTTGTTCTTGGTGAATTATAGAAAGCAACAGACTCCGTATTGGGGGGATACGGTTGATGGTGAAATCAACTTAATCGGTGGCTATTATAATGATTCTTCCGCATTTTTCTCGAATGCAAAGAACGAATTTGGCTTTTGGCGAATTGGCGGAAAACCTAGGGTCGTTGGAAAATGGAATTGTGAGTCGCCATGCAGATGTGATTGGCGAAAATACGGTCGCCCTTGGATTGATGGAAATGTTTTGCTCAAGATGGAAAATCAAAATGAGTGTCCCTACGCTGTATTGGATACGGTAACAGGAGTCGTGAAGAAACTTGAGCTTACTGATGAATATGCATGGCTTGATGGATGCGACGACATTACTTACTTTGATGGGGAAATAGTATGTTTGAAGGCTCTGTACGATGAAAAAAAGTATGGAGTTTATGAATATAGCAAGGATGGCTTAAAAGACTCTTTAATTTGGAATGACGCTAGTTGGTCTGTGTATACAAAAAATGTTTTAGAAATACGTGGAAAAATGTTGACGATAAAACACCCAACTACGATGGCGGATGGAGTATTAAATCCTTTGAATGGGACTTGTATTCATTTTTTGAAACCTTTGAAAACGCCTGATTTCCCAGTGCGAATAGAATACAATTTATTTGTTGATTCTATGGGATCTTCGTTAAGTTATTACCCCTCTGAGGATTTGGTTGTTACGAAATAAGGGGGATGGTCGTGAGGAAAATTATTTGTGCTGTAATTATTGTTGCTAGTATTGTTTTTGCAATTCCGAAACCGATGGAAACGCTGAATCGCTACAATGTGGTTTTAGTGCATGGGGCAGCTCCCGAAGAAAAAGGCTTTGAAAGTGAGTGCGAATCAGGCAACATATATGATGCATATGCGATGATGTCGGGTCATGTTGCATCACCTAAATCAATAGCTTCGCAGTTGGGTGGTGCTGCAGGGATGCTTGGCGAATACGAAAGCGAAGGGGAGAAAAAGCTTACCTATTGGTTGGATTCAGCCGTTTTTGAGGATTATCAGTACCGAAACGGCAAAGTTTATATGTTGACATTGGGTAGGGATGGGGTGTCGGCAAAATTGCCGATGCCGTTGATGGGTGTATTTTACTGTCATGCCGCACTTGTTGCTGCATCGCCATTTTTTGAAATGTTCTCAAAAGTTTATACTTTGTCATTTAATTTTGTTCGAACTATTAGTTATATTTATATTGGATAATTGTTTCTTGTCAGTTTGCAAAGACAAGGGAGGGAATTTATGAAGGGTGGAATTAATAGACTGTTGGGTTTTGCTATGATTGCTCTCATGTGCGTATGCATGTGGGGGTGTTCGGATGATGTATCGTTTGAATGGGAAAGAACTCGGCGAAATGCTAAGGTTGTCGGTTTTGTTGATGATTCTCTAGTGATTGTAGGTGATTATCGTTTTTGGCTTGAGGTTACAGACTCTTGGAATGGGGAACATCTTGAGGAGTCTGGTGCTGGTAATCCTCGTTTATGCGTTTATAATTATCGTGTGCAAGAAGATGGTCCTCGTTGGTGTGATTCGGTTGCGGAGCGGAATAATTCGGGATGGTTTGGTGGACAATTGACTGATTCGGTTATTTGGGGTGGTGATTTTACTGCAAAAATGAGAATGTGGAAAATTGGGGAGCAGCCGCATGAAATAGCTTTAGCGAGAAGAGTAGAGGATGGGTGTACCGGTAAATTTAAAATAACCTCCATAAAACAGTGGCTTAATGGAACTTTTATTGCAAGAGGTGATAAATCGTTGAATGTAGAAGGTGATGGTTGCCAGTATGCTGTTTTGGATACGCTGGCAAGAACACTGACTTTTAAACGGCTTGAAAAGGATTATGAGTGGCTTAAAGAATGCGATGATGTGAGAGCGTGGGGTGATGATGTGTATTGCGTAATTCTTGATGATGAAGGGGAAAATAGTCTTGTCTTGAAAAATAAAAATGATACAATTTCCGTACCGCGAAAATTTGCAATTGGCGGTTTTTGGGGTAATATGATAAAGATGAACGGAAATATCTGTTTATTTGAAGATGATAATATTTCGTGTTCCGATGTAACATGGCGTGGTAATGAACTAAAGTTTTATAGAAATGGAGTAGTTGTTGTTAAGTATTAATTTTCGGTAGAAAGATTATGAAAAAGTCAATAATGTTATTGCTTGCTATTGCAAGTATGTGTTGGTCGATTCCTAAACCTATGGAATCTGTTGAAAACTATAATATTGTGTTAGTTCATGGTGCGTATCAGGCTGATAAGGGAAAACCTGTTAGAAATTCATCTTTGAATGAAGCTTATTATACGGAAAATTTTTTGGGTGGAGCCTGTTTAGGAGAATACCATTCTGAAAATCGAATAACGAGATGGCTTACGCAAAAAGTCTTTGAAGAAGAGAACTATAAGAACAATGTCGATAAGGTCCGTAACTCTTATGTTTGTCATTGGCGTTCTTTTTCAAATCCGGCAAATACATCACATAATAATGCCTACGAAATGGCTGATAGAACATGGAAAGGACCAAAGTGAAAAGAGCACTGTCGTGATGGACATTGTGTCTGCTAAGGCAAGGCACATTCTCCCCGCGAAAATGTTTAATGTGGAGTAAGGGCATATAAAAATACACTGTCATTCTGGAGGCCCTTCGGGCCGATAGAATCCATAAATGCTATGGATCCTATCGCGTCGGCTACGCCTAGCTCCAGGATGACAATGCAAAAGATAACGTCTCTAGAACCTTCGATTAGGAATGTATGGATTCCCCTCCCTTTGGTCGAGAATGACGCTCTCTGCCGCATACCGCTCATGGCTCATCGCTCAAGATGACGCCCTAACCACTAGCCACTAACCACTCTCTACTCTAATACGTACGCTTTCGTGATTTCGCCGGTGATGGCCCAATGGATGTCGCGCTTGCCGGATGCGTCCTTCGGGTAGCATTTTTCGAGGTCTTCGGCGGAGATGGCGTTCTCGTCTTGCAGTTGCTTGTAGATAACCTTGCATTCCAACACTAGCGGGAATTCCTTGACGGCAGGGACGCTTACGGTTTCTCCATCGACGTAGTTGAAGCCGAATTTGGCGGCCTTGTCCATGTCGCGTCCGCTGTTGGTGCCGCATTCGCTGATAAGCTTGCGCGGCGAGCCTTCCATCGGGATGCTCACGGTAAATTCGCCGTTCTTTTCGAGAAATTCAAGAGTGTAGCGGCTTAGACGCACGAACGTCGTGAAGAGGACTTTATTCCATTCGATGCCAAGGGTTCCCCACGAAATGCTCATGGTGTTTGCCTTGCCGTTCGCGGCTGCGGTGAGGAGCGCTCCGCCTTTGATTCCGTTCATGATGATGTTTGCGGAATCGAGGACGTTAATTTCTTTCTTCATATAAATTCCTTCTTGCTATGCGTTAGTCTTCAAGAGAAAAATCGATGGTCGTTACGACGCGGACCTTCTTGATGAATGGCGTGTTTTCGTCGCGGTCGTCAATGGAAAATACGCCTTGCGATGCCGTGCGGATTTTGCCGAGCTTGCTTTGTGAATCTTTAGCGAATTTGTCTGCGACGGCACGTGCGTTGATGGTCGCTTTTTCAATCATTTGCGGCTTGATATCGTTGAGACCGGTAAACTCGTAAGAGGCATAGTTGTGGTTGATGACGATGCCCATGTCAATCAAGTTGACCATCTTTTGTTGCAAATTGCGAACGGCATCGACTTTATTTGTAGCGATGGTGAGGTTGGAATGGCTGGAGTAGCGGAAACGTGAATTGTTTTTTGTATAAACGTTTGCTTCGTTATCGTTGATGCTTGGCAAGTTGAAGGTGATTTCATCGGCACCGATGCCGTTATCCACAAGGAACTGCTTGATGGTGTTGTTGTTCTTCGCAATGTCCTTGAATAGTTCCTTCATGTCGTTTCCAAGAAGCCCGTAGCTGATGTTCCAGAAAACTTTGTCGGCGGGAACTTCCATTTCGGCAAGTCCGCGGACATGCACGACTCTACCGCGGTCGCCCGCTTTTTCGATGCCGCAATAGACTAGTACGCCAAAGGCGACGATGGCGAGTGCCAAAATGAATGCTTCGGGAATGCGTGTTTTCATTATCTATTCTCCTTTTTTGAAATTGTACAATAAACGACATTCATATTTCTTTTTTTGTCACCCCGGCCACAGTGCCGGGGTCGGCATAATTGTGAGAATTTATTATTGTCATTTACCATAATAAATTATTTGTTATTGCTAAAATATGAAAAATTTGAGCCAACATGGGGGAGGAAAAACTTTTTTTATTATTTTTTTTGAGAAAAAATGTAGAGGAGCTCATGAAAACGGCGTCAATCAAAATTCAATATCTCGATGATTCTATTCCTCGCCTTACGTATGTGGGAGGCAAGTCCGATTGGATTGATCTGGCTGCGGCTGAAACTGTGACGCTCAAGGCGGGAGAGTTCCGTTTGATTCATTTGGGTGTTGCCATGAAGCTCCCGGAAGGCTTCGAGGCTCATTTGGCTCCGCGCAGTTCTACATTCAAGAACTTCGGTATATTACAAGTAAATTCTGTAGGCGTGGTCGATTCAAGCTACTGCGGTGCAAACGACTGGTGGAAAATGCCCGTGTATGCAACCCGCGATGTGACCATTGAAAAAGGGAGCCGCATCGCGCAGTTCCGCATTATGGAAATACAGCCGCGTTTAGAATTTGTGGAGGGATCGCTTGATGGCGCAGACCGTGGCGGCTTCGGCAGCACAGGTGTTTGATGAGATTGAAAAAAAATTCAGTTATTAGAATCCAAAATTGACTCTGAGTGGAGATTTGGGTGTTGCGTTATTATTTCCTGCGGCTTCTCTGAAAATTATTTTCCGGGCGTTCGATGTGGAGCGGCTTTAGCTGCTTGATGACGTTTTGCAGCTCTTTGGGGAGCGGGCAATCGAACACTTTGTGTTCACCCTCCCAATCAAATTCCAAGCGGCAGCTGTGCAAAAACAGGCGATTCAAGCCGAACTGTTTTTTGACTTCGCGGTTGAGAGCGAAATCACCGTAGCGCGTATCGCCCAAAAGCGGATGCCCGATGCTTGCGAAGTGGGCGCGGATTTGGTGCATGCGTCCCGTTTCGAGCTTGATTTTCACGAGATCGTAGCCTTCGTAATGTTGCTTGACGCGGTAATGCGTAATGGCTTCCTGTGCTTTGTCGTTGTCTTGTCCGACGAGCATTTTGCTACCCTTCGCGCTGTCCGTGCGCAAAAGCGATTCGTTGATGGTTCCGCGGTCTTTCTTGAGGTTCCCTTTGATGAGTGCAAAGTAATATTTATCGACTTCGTGTTCGCGGATAAGGCGCGTGAAGTCGCGGAGCGTGTCACCGTGGAGAGCTGCGATAATCATGCCGGACGTTTCTTGGTCGAGGCGGTGGGCGATGGTGGGCTTAAAGTCAAGACCTTCGTTGCTGCCCCATTCCCAGAGGTACTCCACAAGGCTTTCGCCGGGGCGCGTGCCACTACCGGGCTGGCTTGCAAGTCCCGAGGGCTTGTTGACGATAACGTAATCTTCGGTTTGGATGATAAAGTCTAATTCCTTGGCTCCCCAAGAAGATAGTCTTTCGTCTTTCGTCTTACGTCTTTCGTCTGATACACCCCAGGTACTTTTGTTTTTGGCAAAACCGGTTGCGTTGCGTGCTTCGGGGCGTTGCGGGGAGTCCCCGCTCGAAGGGGTAGCGGGAGCCGCTTCGGCGGCGGAAGCGAGGGGAAGGCTTTCCCCCTTTAAACTACTTTCGTCTTTTGTCTTTGTATTGTCGCTTTGCGTCTCTCTTTCGTCTTTCGTCTTTAGATTGTCGCTTTGCTCCAATTCCAAATGCTGGTCTCGGTCATGCCCAAGCGAGCTTTGGCGCGACTCTCGACCTACGCATTTGTCGTCTTCTTTCACCGACTTAAAATTCTCATAAATGTTCACCACGTCGCCTTCGACGAGCATCTGGTTCGCTTTGCCAACGACTCCGTTCACGCGGACTTTCTTTTTGCGGATGACGGCAAAGAACACCGAGAGGGATTCTTCGGGAAATGCCTTGCGGAGGAATCGGTCAAGGCGCATGTTAGCGAAGTTGCGGTCGATGGTACGTGTAATCATGATAAGTGGTTGGTGATTAGTGGTTAGTGGCTAGGTCTGGCTCAAAGCGTAGCGTTCTCAGAGCGAGTTTACGAGCGGCCTCATGGCTCATAACTCTTTTCCTTCTTTGCAAAATGGGCGAGTCTAACGCCATCGGCGGCGCTGGTGACGATTCCGCCGGCGTATCCGGCTCCTTCTCCGAGGACGAATAAGCCCTTGGTATTGACGCTTTCGAGCGTTTCGTTGTTGCGCGGGATGCGGAGCGGCGAGCTGGTGCGTGTTTCCGGAGCGACGATCAAACCTTGTTCGATGAACCCCGGAATTTTGTGGTCAAAGTTTTGGAAGCCTTCTGCAAGGCTGTTGCAAATCGTCTTGTCCATCCAATCCCATAAGTTACTTTGTACAATCCCGCAGGGGTAGGTGGATTTGGGGAGCGATTTGTCTTCGCGGTGGGCGAGGAAATTCTTGATTGTTTGGGCCGGGGCGGCGTAAACTTTCCCGCCTACGTTGTATGCATCGCTTTCGATTTTTCGTTGCAGGTCGAGCCCGCCAAAAAGCGAACCGCTTGAAGGAATGTCAAAGCCTTCGGCACCAGCGGTAATTGGGACGGCGATAGCTCCGTTGGCGAATGCTCCGTTGCGGCGGCTGTAGCTCATGCCGTTTGTGGCTAGTGTTCCCGGTTCCGAGGCACATGGCACAAGGACTCCGCCGGGGCACATGCAAAAGCTGTATGCGCTTGATGTTTTGTTGAGTGTCGGCGTGGCGAGGAAATATTCTGCGGCACCCGTGAGTTTTGTATCGACGATGCCGAGTTGACGCTTGTTGATGAGCATCTGCGGGTGTTCAACGCGAACGCCCATGGCAAAAGCCTTGCTTTCGAGCTGGACTCCGCGAGCGTAGAGCAGTTCATAAACGCTGCGAGCCGAATGCCCCACTGCCAAAACCAACGCCTCGCACGACTTCCAATAGCCAATCGCGACATCATCTTTCGTCTTTCGTCTTTCGTCTTTCGTCTCTTTTAATTTTATCGCGCAAATGCGTCCTTGCTTTATTTCAATATCTTCAAGGCATGTGCTAAAATGAATTTGTCCGCCAAGCCTGACGATTTCTGCTCGGAGCTTGCGTAACATTAAGACGAGTTTGTCTGTGCCGATGTGCGGCTTTGCAAAAGTCACGACGCTTTCGTCAACGCCAAATTCCACCATGTCCTTGAGGATGGTCTCGCTGAACAGATTTCGGCTGCGCGTGTTGAGTTTGCCGTCACTAAAAGCTCCTGCACCGCCTTCGCCAAAAAGTACATTGCTATAAGCGTTGAATTTTCTATCGACAAAAAATTTGCGGATGTCGCGGAAGCGTTCTTCGACTTGCTTTCCTTGTTCGTAAATATCGACCGAAAAGCCTTTACGTAAAAGGTGCAGTGCTGCCCACAATCCGCTTGGTCCCGCACCGATAATATCGACATGTCCAGCCATGGGGACTGAACTTTTGCCCGGCTCTTCGTCAAGCGAGCGAATTTCTCGTTTGGATTCGATCAGCCCGCGGGCGTTGTTTCCTGTCGCACGGATTTTCCGCTTTAAATCAAAAATAACGTTGTAAGACCAGCGAAGGTCGCCTTTACGTCTGGAATCCAACGAAAAACGTTCCACCTCAAGGTTGAAAATCTCCTCGGGATTTACTCGGAGCGTTTTTGCGAGCGCAGAACGGACTTCACCCTTTTTTTCGAGGGCTACGGCGAGTTCTCTGTAGCGGTAAGTAAACATGTTCGTCGCTAAATTTAGAAATATGGCAAAAAAATAATTTTGTGGACTTGAGATAGTGGTTTATGTTTTTCTATTTTTGCAAAAACTCAAAAAATGGTATGTGAAATATGTTTAAAGTTGGTTTTGATAACGAAGCTTATCTAAAAACTCAATCTGAGAAAATTCGGGAACGTATCTCTAAATTTGGTGGAAAACTTTATCTCGAATTTGGTGGAAAATTATTTGATGACCATCACGCCAGCCGCGTTTTGCCGGGCTTTGCGCCGGACTCCAAAATCCGCATGCTTGAAAAAATCAAGGATAAGGCCGAAGTCATCATCGCGATTAACGCTGGTGACATCGAAAAGAACAAGGTGCGTGGTGACTTAGGTATTACTTACGATCAGGATGTCCTCCGTTTGATTGATGCGTTCCGTGGTTACGGTCTTTACGTGAGCAGCGTGGTGCTGACCCGTTGGCAGGAACAGCCGAGTGCCGTTGCTTACCAGAAAAAGCTCGAAACGCTCGGCCTCAAGGTCTATCGCCACTATCCGATTGCTGGCTATCCGAGCAACATTCCGCTTGTGGTGAGCGATGACGGTTATGGCAAAAATGAGTTTGTTGAAACTTCTCGTGAACTTGTGGTGGTGACTGCACCGGGCCCTGGAAGTGGAAAGATGGCGGTTTGCCTCTCGCAAATTTATCATGAAAACAAGCGCGGAGTGAAGGCCGGTTACGCCAAGTTCGAAACGTTCCCGATTTGGAACATCCCGCTCAAGCATCCGGTGAACCTCGCGTACGAAGCGGCAACCGCCGACTTGAACGACGTGAACATGATCGACCCGTTCCACTTGGAAGCTTACGGCAAGACGACCATCAACTACAACCGTGACGTGGAAATTTTCCCGGTGCTGAACGCCCTCTTTACGCGAATCCTCGGTGAATCTCCGTACAAGAGCCCGACGGACATGGGCGTGAACATGGCCGGTAACTGCATTATTGACGATGCCGCCGTGTGCGAAGCTGCCAATGCCGAAATTATCCGCCGTTACTATAATACTTTGTGCCAAGTTCGCAAGGGCAATGCCGAAAAGGATCAAGTCTATAAGCTTGAACTTGTGATGGAACAAGCTCACATCAGTGCTAAAGACCGCAAGGTCGCTGTTGCCGCTGTCGCAAAGGCCGAAGAAACGAACGGCCCTGCGGTGGCGATTGAGCTTGCCGACGGTGCCATTATCACGGGCAAGACTTCGTCGTTGCTCGGAGCCTCTTCTGCGGCGTTGCTCGATGCGTTGAAGCACCTCGCGAAGATTCCTGACGAAGTTCGTTTGCTCTCGCCGATGGTGATTGAACCGATTCAGAACCTCAAGACAAAGCAGCTTGGCCACAAAAACCCGCGCTTGCACATGGACGAAGTTCTCGTGGCTCTCTCTGTTTGCGCCTTGACGGATTACAACGCGAAGATTGCTCTCGAAAAACTCCCCGAACTCCGCCATTGCGAAGTCCACTCCAGCGTGATTCTATCGCAAGTCGATGTCGGCGTCTTCCGCCGCCTCGGTGTGAACCTCACGTCGGAACCGAATTATCAGACGAGCAAACTCTACCACGGGTAATAGAGGTTGTGTGCTGTGAGGTCGGGCTTCGCCCTTTGAGGTTCGTATCGTCATCCTCACGAAGGTGAGGATCTCCTTACGCGGGACTAATCACAGATACTTTTTCTAAAGACTGTCAAGAAATTGATGGTCTTTTATTTTTGTATTTGTATATTTAAAACAGTAATGATTATCCATGGAGGGCTCTATGCCTCAAGAAAAAGTTTATGAAGATGCCGAAGTTCATGATATGAATGATATGGAACATGGCTCCAGCCGCGAAGGCTCTAGTTCTAAAGAACTCCAGAATGGTGCTCCCGTTGTGTGGAAAGCTTTGTCGGTGATAATTGCGATGATGGCTCTTGCTTATGATATTTCGCCGCTTGATTTATCTCCCGATGCGCTTCCTGTAGTGGGCTGGCTTGACGATATCGGGATTACTGTGATGGCCGCACTTAATGCTTATCAGCAATTTGCAAAGGATCAGTCCGCTTTGACGGTTCGCTTGGCGAAATACATCAAGTGGATGATGGTTGCTGTGCTTGTGATTGCCGCCGCCACAATAATCGGTCTCTTTGCTGCAATTTTGGCTTTTGTTACGCACTAAATCATTACGACGCAAAACTGCATTTACGCTATCCCCTGTGCTATATGCCCGGGGCTTTTTGTAATATAAGCCTAATTATCAAGAGTGATGGTGAACTTTTTGACATTTGTGTTTTCTTTTCTTACATTAGACTAAATTCTTTAATTTGTTTCTTGGAGAGGATTAGATGAAAAATACGCATGTTGCTCTGAATTGTCATCGACCACGTCATTCTCGACCGGAGGGAGGGAATCCATACATTCTAAATCGAATAATCTCCCTTGCAATTATACTCTGTGTTTTCCTTCTCACGTCATGCGGTGGCGATAGCGGCAGCAGTGCCGATCCGGATGAACCTGTATCTAGCAGTGCCGTCAAAAAGTCCAGCAGCAGCAAGGGCGGTTCTGGCAAATCTAGCAGCAGCAAGGCGAAGTCTAGTTCTTCAACAAAAAAATCCTCTTCAAGTGCAAAGTCGTCTAGCGCAACGTCGAATAACGGCAAAGCAATCTACGATGCCAAGAACAACACCATGAAAGACCCCCGCGACAACAAGACTTACAAGACCGTGAAAATCGGCGATCAAGTCTGGATGGCGGAAAATTTGAATTAT
>Ga0310786_10000854_pt1 | contig 48513 bp, 48 predicted proteins | sample AusTroGonzalo_MG_FD_203881 | JGI IMG/M metagenome (GOLD analysis project Ga0310786, IMG submission 203881) | Bovine rumen microbial communities from tropical cattle in Woodstock, Queensland, Australia - Gonzalo_03 (v2) (version 2) | ecosystem: Host-associated > Mammals > Digestive system >...
CCCCCCATAGATAATAAATATTCGCCGTACCAATTAAATTCGTATGGATACATATTTATTAAATCAATAAATGTTAAATTATTTTTTTGTAATAAATTTTTTTCCATGTCTGATAATACGTCAAATGAAAATACCTGGGACATGTGAACAAAATCATATGTGCGGCCATGTCGTATGAAATAGTTTTTTATAAATAAATGATTTGTATTTGGGTTCAGATTTTCCGTCATAATCAAATATGGTGTATCATCATTATACATAAAATCATCAATATGAAAATCAGCGATAAAATAACAATCGCTGTCATAAATTGTATAATGATTGCATAACCCCATTTTATAAAAGCCCAGTTTTATAATTTGCTGGCTTTTCCAATTTTGTATTGCATTTGGTTCGATATTGTTCGCGTTTAAAACATCTTCGTCATGGACAATGATAAAATCATATGTTTCGTGATTGTTGCGTAATGTTTTTTCAAACAATTCATCATCAGATTTTGGACAACATACAACAAACGGAATTTTATCAGCGTTGAATTTATCGATGCTGTCTTTTAATAATTTAATTCGTTTGATATCGCCACGATATGATTTACAAAATAGAACCAGATTATATTTATGCATTTAATATACCTTTTAGATTATTCAATGTTTCATTATAAATTTTATTCACAGTTTTATCCAAAGATTTTATGTATGCGTTGTAATCTTTGGTCGACATTGATATAGCGGTTTTCATGCCGTCCAATAAATCGTGGTATATAATCGCATTTTTATCATTAAAATCATAAAACGTGGCAAATTTTTCATGTATAATCGGTATCTTACGGAATCCATATATCAATTGTGCAGAACCCGTCACTTGGGTTTTTATATATCTATCGTGCGCCGAATTTTTGTCATCCAGCAATGGTAAAAAGAAATGTGCACTTTCGACATATTTATACATATCAGGATAATCCAAATGTCCTAATAATTTTATGTGTTTTTTTACATTTGGTTTCAAATGTTTTATTGAACCACTGCCCACGATATAGACAGTGAAATCAAAACCCTTGGCGTCCAGATTTTCAATAGCAGACAACAACATTGTATGATTTTTTCTTTTTGGATTTATCCCACCAACACAGATGAAAATTGTTTTATCTGATTTTTGCGGAATATCAAAATCGCCAAACAAATGCGGATTCATATATGTTGTATTCTTAAAATGCCCCAGCATAATATTATGTTTCGTATCTTTTGGATTAAAATGTTGTTCGATATATTCCATGTTGTGATGGACGTAATACACCGACGGGTGTTTGTTGATATCGGGCCATAATTCATTTACTGTCTTTTCGCCATAATCATAATTCATAGATGACATAACAAATATATGATCGTATCTTTTTAAAATATCTATCTTTAATAATTTTGCGAATTTTTTAGATTTTGTATAAAAAACGGTTACATTTTTTAATCGAATAAATGGATTCTCTTTTTTAATAGTGTTTTTGACCAAACAATATACATTATAACCCAAATCTTGAAAATATTTGGCGTATCCACCGATTACTTCGCCGTGGCAACCATTGGTTTCCAACAATAACACATTATTTTTTTGCGGGATATTTTGTATAAATGGGTTTTTGAATAAAAACATATTTTTATCCTTTGGTTATTTTTCAAATTCTGATTTGTTTGGAAAACGATTTTGTAAAAAAGATATATTGTTTTCGATTGTTTCGTCGGTTGTAAATTTAGAATCGTTTATACAAAATATAGGGGAATGTTTAATTGATTCATATGATTCATTTGCATCAAAGCAAAATACAGGCGAATTACGTACCGCGCGCCAATGTAATGTATTGTATATAAAATTCGATATCTTATGTTTCCCAGATTTATATCCGCGCGCTTTTTTGAAAACACTATCGCCAGACATAAGGCCGTATAGATTAAAAAACCAACGTTGTAATTCTTGGCCTGTGCGGAATTTGTTTTTGATTTGCTTATCCAGGTCTTTTTTTATCAATTTATCATTTTTGCATTTTAATATGGATGTTTTTGTATATGGATCTATGCCGTGCGATGGGCGGATATAAAGTTTTGTTTTTCCAAAAATATCTTTGATTTTCAATGCAGATAATATAATTGTTCGTGTGTAAGTGTCGGCAGATTTTAACCAATCTGAAATATCTTTCTTTATGTTTTTGTGATTGTTATATAAAACAATTGATTTACCTGATTTTGTAAAAAAGAATGATGACTTTATTTTTTTGTTAAAAAAAGTATCATCGTTCATCAATATAAATTTTTCAGATAAATTTGGTATGTTTGTTATACACATTTCTATGGAATTTGAATTAAATGTAGGAAGCGCACTTTTGGGCATGATTTGTTCGTGTGGAACAATAGTGATTTTTTTATTTTTTGTATTTAACCATTTAGGTTTCTGATTAAAACCTGTGATTATATAAATATGATTTACCCAATCAGCACATTCAGCCACAGAACGTAAAGAATATTTTAATTCACCATTGTCACGATATAAACTATCGCTTAGATTATTTGCATCTTTGACGGTTCGATTGTGAATTTTATCATACCAAAAATTGCGTGTTTCGCGCCATTTTTTGTCGCCACCATCAACCCATAAATAAACAATGTCTATTTTATCGTTTTGCATTTTATACCCCTGATTTTTTAAAGCGTTGTGGAATACGCACAACCAATTTTAATCCCAACATGGCCGGTTTACGCAGTGCGTATATTGGTCGACAATATGTTTGCAAGAATCGTGCAACACGTATCCAACGTTCGCCACGTGCTTTTTTATGTGTGACGGCATTTATCGTTCCATTTCCACGGCGTTTCAGATGGTTTAACCAATCGGTGCCACGTTTTTTTGCCTTTTGTTCCAACATGTCCATATCAATCGCGCCAAAATGCAGCAGGTATAAATTTTTATCAATATGGAAATTATGATGTTTTATGCTATGAAAGCCGCTGCCCCAGAAAACAGGCTTGTTTATTACAATTGGTTTTGTATATCTTGTAGAAAGTAGGGCATATTCACGTTGTTCCAAAAATGGTGCATGTTTGTCCAATATCGCCTCAATAAACAAATGTTGGCCGACGTCCAACCCCAGCCCCGAAACAGATGTATGAATTTTTTTGTTTGATAAATATTCAGATAAACTTTTTTTAACCCGTGGGTCAACAATCAAGAATTCATCTGAATCACAGCCGATAACAATATCGTAATCTTTTAATAATTCATGGGCCAATTCTGATAATTTTTTAATTCTGTATTTATCACCAGCGGCGCGTGTCATTTGTTCATGTGGCAATTTTTTTACGTGACCCATGCCGATGTTTTCAGGAATATTTTGGTCAACCCCGTCTAACAAAATATACAAATTTTCAGTGCCCAGGTTTTTCCCATAATACGCAATCCAGCGGGACAAGAAAAAATCATCGTCGCGTGCCATTGTGATTGCAGCTATGCGTTTATTTTGTTTCATATTGTTTCACCATTTTTGTATTTCTTGATTAAATAACGTATATTGCGCGATAAAATTTTAATTGGATTATATGTTAAAAATTTGCGCATATATTCGTCGCCATATATACGGTTTGCAGTTTTTATCACAGATTGTGCCGCCATTTTATCACTGTGTTTTAATATATATTGTATTTGTTTACCGCATGCACCATTGTGGCGCGTAAAAGATGCCTTTTTCACAAATGGGCATCCGTGTTTGAAAAGATATTTTGGATGGTTGTATGTAAAGCGTCCATAAAATTCATATAATCCCGAATATGAACAATTATTTTCGTGGATTAAATTAGTCAATCCGTGTTCATATTTTATTGTCACCTGGGTTTTTGCTTTTTGTGCACATACATTTGAAATAAATTCATCAAACCAATTTGATGTAAAAACATTTTTGTTTAATCGGACAAACCAAGATTCCATGAATTTGTGACTTTTGTGTTTTGATATAACGATTCCCGCGGCATCTGATTTTAATTTTTCAATATTCGCAATAGTTTTATTTATATTAAACATTGGTCCAAACACAGAATCATTAACCAAATATACAACATCATAATTGTCTAAGATTTTTTTATCGCGTGCATATTGATACGCACGTTTGTATGAACCAAAATCGTATTCGCCATGACGTTTCGCCATGGTATGAATTGTATATTTTTTGATTTTTTCAATTTCGTTTTGTTTGCAATCGCAATCCATACACAAAATCACATCGCCAATCTTGGAAAGCGTGGCGACATAATAGATAAGTGCGTCATCAATAATGCTGTGTTGATCATATCCTGCGAATAAAAATAATCGTTCAGACATTTTAATCCATATGTTTTGTGCCGATATTTATACCAAAAATATAATACCTGCGTTTGCGGGGATATTTTTCGATTTTGAATATTGTGCGATTAAACATTTTTAATGTTGTAATCCCAGACGGTTTATCAGGCGTATTCAAGAATTCTGTTGCACCATATTTTGCAACCAATTCGTTATAACGTTGCCATGCTTTGGGTGCCTCTGGTGAATAATGAGCATCCTTCTTTTTGTGGTCTTTGCCAAGGGATGTTGGTTGATCAACCACGGTATAAACCGCCCCAGGGACGGTTGCGACAGTATCCGCCAGAACAATAGCGGATTTTGAAAAGATAACATCCTGGGTTCCCCAAACCGCAGGTTCGAATAACAATTTTGTGCGGCGTAAAAATTCTGTTTTGTATGCATAGCGCCACGCACAATTAAATCCGTTTGCGTGTGTCATGAAAATTTTATCAGACATGGATGTTGCGATTTCAATATACTTAAATTCAGGGAAAGACCAACCGGGTTCGTTAACTTCGCCACATAAAATGTCGGCATCGGTTAATGTGGCCGCATTTGCCATTTTTTCAAAATATTCTAAATTTACAAAATCATCATGATCATGAATAGAAACGTATTCACCAGTCGCCGCCAAAATCCCAGTATTAGATGCCACCGATACACCGGCGTTTTTTTGCTGTATCAATTTTATACGTTTATCGCGTTTCATATAATCTTTGATAATATCGGCGCATCCGTCGGTTGATCCGTCATCGACGATAATGATTTCAATATTTTGATATGTTTGATGAATTAGATGTTCCAATGGTTTACGAATAAATTTTTTCGCATTGTACATAGGTATCACAACAGACATCAATGGCGATTTCATAATATTCCCCTTTGGTAATATGTATACAAGAAAATTATATACATATAAAAACGTAAAAGCAATTTTAATCGATTATTACCATAATCCTGTTTCTTTGGCGTGTTTCCACCATAAATCCGAGAATATAGGACGTTTTTTCTTGTCATGCCATGGTTTCATCCAATTTGAAAAATGCAATACAACCAAATGGTATTGAATATCAGATATTTCAGCGTGACTGTGTCCTTTGTATATATTTGCGCCGTCCATTGGTTGAAAATTATATTTCAATGGCAAATATAAAATACGACCCTGGCATGAATAGTTTAATAAATCTTGGTCTGGGTTTGGATAGCGTTCGCGCTGAGATATTTTTATCCATTTATCATACAATTTATCTTTGCGGATTTGTTTCAAATTCATTATTAAAAATCCAGAATTTATATACCCATTGTCAAAAGTTTTTACACCGGCGATATAGTTGTTGCCCATGTCAAAATTAAATGCTTCGATTAAATCATTACAAAATATAACGTCGATGTCGGCGTAAATTATTTTATCAACATTTGGTAATAATTTAGGCAACATTGTTCGGTAATAAATGGCCTTGGTCCAGCCGGCCAAATATGATTTATCAAAATCTTTGTTTGGGGTTAAAAATTTCATGGTGGATTTTGTGCCCTTGATTTGATTCAACAATGATTGACGTTCGTCTTTTGTGACATCGGAATCAATTACACAATATATGTTATAATCGCATTTGTCGCGCGATACATTTATCAAAGATTTTATTGAAACCGCGGCCAGGTTTATTCCTTGTTTGTTTGAACAAAATGCGATGTTTATTTTCTTTTTGCTTTTCATAGGTGTTGATGGCAAAACAACCGGTGGAACATTTATTTGTTTGATAAAATCAAAGAACATTAAATTGTCGCGAATTTGACGACGACGTGTTCGGTTAAATGCAGTCATGGCCAATAAATTACAGAGAAATTTTTTAACTTTCCATTTCATGTGCAAATCCTATCCTTGGGTTCAATGCATATTGTAATAAATATGATTTTATTCCGCAAGTGTATATTAAAAAAACCGCCGATGTGGCGGTTTGATTTTTATTCGTCTGTTTCGGCAAAACGGTATGCCTTTTTGCGACGACCGCTGTCCAATTCTTTTTTTCGCAGACGGATTGTCGCAGGCGTCACTTCTACCAATTCATCATCTTGGATGTATGACAGGGCTTCTTCCAAAGACATTTTGCGTGGTGGTGCCAAAAATAATTTTTCATCAGCAGTCACAGAACGCACATTTGTTAATTGTTTGCCACGAACTGGATTAACCTCTATATCGTTTTCTTTGCTATGTTCACCAACAATCATGCCTGAATAAACTTCTACCTGGGGACCAACGAATAAAACGCCGCGTGGTTCAAGGTTGTGCAGGGCATATGTTGTTGTGCTGCCTGCTTCCATAGAAACCAAAACGCCAGGACGATATTGAGAAATCGGTCCACGGTATGAATCATATTTATCAAAAACGCGGTTCATAATGCCTGTGCCACGTGTGTCGGTTCTGAATTCAGACAAATATCCAATTAAACCGCGTGACGGTGCAGAAAACACAACGCGCGTTTTGCCGATGCCTGATGGTTTCATTTCGGTAATTGTTGCCTTGCGCTTAGTCATTTTTTCAATGACAACACCGCTGAATTCATCATCAACGTCGATGACGACTTCTTCGATTGGTTCTAATTTTTCACCGTTTTCATCGGTTTTCATAACAACGCGTGGGCGGGATACGGATAATTCAAACCCTTCGCGGCGCATTGTTTCAATTAAAATACCCAATTGTAATTCGCCACGGCCCGATACTTCGAATGCTTCGTTGTTCGAACTTTGTGTGACGCGCAGGGCGATATTGGTTTCCGCTTCGCGGAATAATCTTTCGCCAATCATACGAGATGTTAATTTTTTACCACTTTTGCCGGCCAATGGTGATGTGTTCACGAAAAATGTCATGGTCAATGTCGGTGGATCAATAGGCATTGCCGGAATTGGTTCGTTGACCGATGGATCACATAATGTGTCCGCCACAGTTGCCTTAGAAAATCCGGCGATAACAACGATGTCGCCTGCGGACGCGCTGTCGCGGGAAACCTTAGTCACGCCTTGGTGTTCAATAATTTTTGTAATTTTGGCATTTTCGATAAATTCGCCTTTCATATTTATAGCCTTGACCGTTTGGCCAACACGCACAGTGCCTGATTCGATTTTACCAGTTAAAATACGACCAACGTATGGGTCTGCTTCCAATGTGGTTGCCAACATAGTAAATGGTGCATCAATTTGGCAGCGTGTGCCATTGCAATCGGGGGCTGGCACATGGTCGACAATCAATTGAAACAGGGGGGTTAAATCTTTGTTTGGATTATCGATATCTTTTAAATCACGAATTGCCCAACCGTCGCGGCCACATGCGTAAAGATACGGAAAATCAAGTTGTGAATCAGTTGCACCCAATTTATCAAACAAATCAAATGTTTCGGTTAAAACTTCGTCTGGGCGCGCGTCACCGCGGTCGATTTTATTTATGCAAACAATCGGACGCAGGTTTAATTTTAACGCCTTGGATAACACAAATTTTGTTTGGGGCAGGGGGCCTTCGGCACTATCCACCAACAATACAACACCATCAACCATTGATAAAATACGTTCCACTTCGCCACCAAAATCAGCGTGTCCCGGGGTGTCCACGATATTGATTTTGTATTCGCCCCATTGAATAGATGTTGGTTTTGCAGATATAGTAATTCCGCGTTCGCGTTCGATGTCGCCACTATCCATGACCCTGTCTTCGACATGTTCGTTTTCACGAAACGTTCCTGCCTGTTTTAACATATTGTCAACCAGGGTTGTTTTACCGTGGTCAACGTGTGCGATAATCGCAATATTACGAATCTTCATATTTTATCTTCTTGGTTAGATTTTTTTCACAAAACAATAGATTATACTATATTTTTCAAATTTCAACAAATTATATTAAAAAAATTGACAATTATTGATTTTGGTGTAATATGGAAACAAAGTACTTAAAAGGAGTTAGTGAAATGAAACAGAATGAAAGTTCGGCCTTGAATATTTTAAATGAATTAAAACAAAACAAAAGAGAGTATAAAGGTATAAAAAATGATAAATTGATTCGGACAATCATAAACACGTGCAAAGATTTTTTTTGTTACGATGAAGTTGATTTACGTTGCGGTTTGCGCCATTTTATGCTTTATGTCGGAGATGATATGATTTTTTTAATACAAAGGACTAATGCTATAACTATAGATGGTCATGTCCCATACGATTTGTATATAGGTAGTGATGATGTAAAATTATCAAGCGTAGATTATAATAAACAAGAAAGGAAACTTTTCGAATCTTTGTGGATTAAATGTGACAATATGATACCTGTGTTACGTGCCAGAAGGGCGATGATTAAAATGGACGATATAAAATCAAAAATTCAAAATACACAAAAACAAGAAAATATTAGATAAATATAATAAAAGGTGTGTATTATGAACCAAAATGAAGAAAATATGGCACTTTCTGATTTGATTGATTCTTGTTCTGAATTGGTGCTTAAAAACAAGGATGTGACGGTTAATTGGGATGGTATGACCCATATGGCAACTGTTAAATCAGGTGAACATCTTGTTTTTACGTTGCAAGATGAGCCTAAATTGAAATCTGAAGAAATTCCAAAAGACGTTAATGTATTATGTGTTTTTGATACAGATGTGCGTCAAAGACCATATAAATATGTTATTTATGAAAGTAGTGATGAATATATGAAAATATTAAACCTGTTTTCGTTATGTATGAAAAAATGTAATGGACAAGAAAAGGCAAAACAAGACGCACAAAAGGCAAATGAAATTGCTAGGTTGAACACTTGTTTACAAATAATTCATAAATACATCCCAATTCGTAAAGATATCCAAAAAAATCGTATTTTTGGATTTTTTGCGAGAAATCGATAATAAAACAAAAGGTGGAATCCGAACCGAATATGTTACAGTGCTGAAAACATCAAGGGGACAGCAAATGAAAATAAATATGGATAAAACTATTGTCGATATGCTTAAAAAATACCGTGCTCATATCGGGACTTTGATTGCGCGTGAAGAAAAAGAAATCGATAAAATCAAAGACAATATTGATCATGAATTGGCCCAGCAGGATTTTTTGAATCTGAAACGCGCCGATGATTTTTTAAAATTGATTGTTGAAGATCCAAAAAAATATTTGTATCGGGATCATTCTATTAAGGGAACACCAGTTGATGCAAATAATCAGCCGTGTGATTGGTATTCTGGGGCGGTAACCATTGCGGATAAATTGCGCGCTATTCATGATTTGGAAGATAAATATAATATTCCACACGTTATATATTCGTTAAGTGTATATATATCTTCACATGTTGATGTGGCCGGCGCAAAGAAACCGTGGGTTTATGATAATCGCAGTATCGAATTAAATTGGCGTAAAAACTTTGATTATAATGCCATGGAAATTTTAGAATGGAATAAATATGTAAATTTATTGTCGCTTAGTCATTTTTCACGCAAATTCAAAGAAATGATTCCTGCGCGCCGTTTCGCGATAAGACAAGAAAAACAGAGATAAAAAAACGCCCGTTTGGGCGTTTTTTGTTTCGTATTTTTTTATTAATGTTTTCCACCAATCTTGGTTCTGCCCCCCATCAATGGTTGCAGTTTTTTCGGGATGTTCACAGAACCATCTGCATTTTGATGGTTTTCAATAATTGGAACCAATGCGCGTGGCAGGGCGATACCTGTGTTATTTAATGTCGCAACGAATTTTACATCCCCCGTTGCATTTTCGCGATAACGCGTATTTGTGCGGCGTGCCTGGAATTGACCAATTGATGAACATGAACCGAGTTCGCGATAAGTATTTTCAGATGGAAACCATGCTTCGACATCGTTCATTTTAACCTTGTTAAATCCCATGTCCCCGGTTGAATTTGCAATTACGCGATATGGTAATTCCAGGTCTTCCACAACTTCGCATAAATTATTCAATAGATGTTCATGCATTTCATCACTTTGTTCGGGTGTGCAAAATACATATTGTTCAACCTTGTTAAATTGATGGACACGAACAATTCCGCGTGTATCACGACCAGCGGCGCCGGCTTCTTTTCTGAAACATGGCGAAAATCCAGCATATTTTATTGGCAAATCATTTTCGTTTAATATTTCGTCGCTATGCATAGAATTTAATACGATTTCTGCGGTACCAGTCAGACATCTATCGGTGTCGGCTAACATGAAAACATCGTTGTTCATTACTGATAAATCAGACCCCATAAAATGTCCAGCATTGAAAATTGTTTGTGGTTTTGAAATTGATGGACATTCGATATATCTGAATCCTTTGGATATCAATTTTTGTGTGACGTATGTTTGAACCGCCAATTCTAATTCGGCCAATTCACCGCATAATGCATAGACGCGTGTCCCGCAAATATTTCCGATTTTTTCGGGACACCACCAGTCATTCATTTCCAATAATTCCCATTGGGGACGCGGTGTAAAATCAAATTTGCGTGGTTCACCAACGCGACGAACCTCTATATTTGCAGAATCGTCTGCACCAACGGGTGCGGATGCATCTGGGATTTGTGGAACGCGATGCAACAGGTCGATTAATACCGCTTCTTTTTCGGCCAATTCAGCCATATCGGTGGCGATTTCATCACTGATTTGTTTTGATTTTGCAATCAATGGTGCCTTGTCAGTGGCAGTCGGTATTTCACGTGAAATTTTGTTTTTTTCAGCAGTTTTTGTTTGTGTAATTGTTTTTAATTCACGAACACGCACATCCAGATTTAATATATCATCAACAACATCTGGAAAATTTTTAACACGGCATGCGTTTTTTACAATGTCTGGATTTTCACGAATATATTTCAAATCTAACATTTTTTAATCCTTTTTATTTTTGTTCCAAAGAATTTAAATATTTTACAGCATCCATACTGGCAATACAGGCCGTTCCAACAGCGGTTGCAATTTGCATGTGGATATTACTGGTTATATCACCAGCGACAAACATACCCGCCGGTAAATCATGTGGATTTATACGACCCATTTCGTCGCGTTTGATACTTTCTGATAAATAATCGGTGTTTGCTTCGTGACCAATGGCGACAAAAATTCCATCGCATTCTATTTTGTCACCGTTAGTTGTCGTTGCAATCAATCTATCTGAATTTTTTGGTTTTTCAATAGATTTCAATTCAGTGTTATATATGCATTCAATGTTTTCTTTGGTTAAAACACGTTCACGAACGACCGCTTCGGCACGAGTAAACGATGGTTTGCGGTAAATGATTTTAACACTGCGAGCGACATCTGATAAATACAATGCGTCGTTTAATGCAGCATTTCCACCGCCGATTACCAATACGTCGCGTCCGCTATAGAAAAATCCATCGCATGTTGCGCAATATGAAACACCATGTCCCAACAATTCACGTGCGCCAGCGATATCGAGGCGACGTGCACGTGATCCGGTTGCCAAAATAACAGCGCGCGAATCAAATGTTTTGTTGTTTTCACAAATGACAGTATATGTACCGTCATCATTGAATTGTATATTATTCGCAGATGTGAATTCTAGTTTTGCGCCAAAACTGGTTGCCTGGTTTTTCATAAACATAATTAATTCCATACCGGAACCAGCCCAGCCCGGATAATTTTCTAGTTTTGCAATTTCACTAGTTTGGCCACCCAATGTGTCACCCGCCAAAACCAAAACACTTTTTTTTGCGCGCCCACAATATATCGCAGATGTCAATCCTGCGGGGCCAGAACCCAAAATAATAACGTCATACATTTCTTTTCCTATGGTTTTAATGCAGAAATCATAGCATAAAAACCGTTTCATGCAAATATAAAATAGGGGGAATACGTTATTTTTTGAAATATTTTTTTAATGTTTCATATGCAGTTGTAATACGGGTAAATTCGGTCGCTCCAGCATCTTTGTTTTTCGCAGTATCTGGGTGGTGTTTTTTCGCCAATGCACGATATTTTGCGCCGACTTCTTTCCAAGATGCCGTGATTGGCAAATCAAACACATGAAATGCAGATGTAATTGTTGCAGATACTGTCTTTTTTGCTGGTATTTTATCAAATGAATCGCGGCCAGATAAAAAATCATTAAGGAATTTGATGTAATCAGCTTCGTCATGGTTGACGCGTTCTTTGTCGCGATCTGCGATACCAAACGTTTCACGTTCCCATTCTGCATCAATTTCATCAGCCGACATATTGGCGTAATAATTCCAATTTTTATTATATTCGGCCGCATGTTCTTTGCAGAACCACCAATATTCTTTTAAATCACGCGTTTTCGGGGCGCGACATGTGCCCGCTTTGGTGCACCCTGGATGATCGCATTTTGTTATCATTGTTTATATGTCCTTGAATTCATCGTGTGCCAATGGATGCGCAGATTCAACCGTATCACGCAATTTTTCAGGCATAACATGTGTATATATTTGTGTTGTTGAAATATCTTCGTGTCCCAGCATAGTTTGTATTGCACGCAAATTTGCGCCACCTGCCAATAAATGTGATGCGAACGAATGACGCAGGACGTGCGGACTGACGCGCGCCGGGTCTATGCCAGCCAAAACCGCGCATTTTTTAAGAATTTTGAAAAATGCGTCGCGGGTTATATGACCAGATTTAGAATTTGTTGGAAACACATATTTTGAATCAATATCCCCCCTGAATTCCAACCATTTTTTTAATGCGTGTTGTGCGCCTTCGTGCATGGGAACCAATCTTTCTTTGGCACCTTTGCCATGAATCAATAATCTATCGCCCAGATTTGCAGTGATTGGTAATTCGCATAATTCAGATACACGTAATCCAGATGCATATAGTAATTCAATCATGCAACGCAAACGCAGGGATGTTTTTATGTCGCCAGAGGATGATATTAATAATTCTATGTCGTTGGGGGATAAATATTTTGGTAATGTGCGTTCACGTTTTGGCAATTCCAGATTGGTTGTCGGATTCTTTTTAATAATTTTCTCCAACATTAAAAATTTATAGAAACTGCGCAGGGCACTGGCCTTGCGTGCGATAGATGATGGCTTTTCATCTAAATCTGATAAATATTTTTGTATATCGTTTTGTGTTGCGTGTAATAAATTTCCAATTTTTTCTTGGGCGGCACACAAATCAGATTCATACGCAGCCAATGTTTTTTGACTGCGTCCTTTTTCTGCGGATAACGCCTCTAAGAATAAATCAATATAGTTCATGGAAATAAAACGATTTCTGTTACTTCGGTTGTTGGTGAAAATGATATCAACATCAATATCAGCAATACTATTGTTATTATGTATGCAAAATATTTTTTATAATTTACTTTCTTTTTTTTATGAAATGCCATATTGTGTCCCCTATTTATATTGTATCAAAACTGGTTATGAACATGCACGCCCCAGTGATAATCAAAATCTGGGGGGCAACAATTGCAATTATTGGGGGCAGGGCACCCGTTGTGCCTAATGCTTTGAATAAATTTACAACAAAATATATTGCAAAGCATGTTAATATCCCAAGGCTGAATTTAACACCAAAACTATAATTACGGCGTTGTTTAGTTTGGGAAAACGCGATGCCCAACATAACCATCGCAATCATTGTTAATGGTAAAAATAACAATGTCCAAAATTGAATCAAATGGCCCCGGACCAGCACACCAATAGATTGCATTTTGTAAATAAAATGTGGCAGGTTCCAAAACGAAATTTGATCCGGACGCAGATATCTATCCAATACAGTTTGAGGCGTTAATTTTGTGTCTATGTGTCGGTCGCCAGTTGTTGTTGTGCCATCTGCATTTACAATGGTTGCATGTGATATATCCAGCCCAGAATCAGATAATGTCACATTGTCTGCAATAATGCGTTCAGTCAATTTGAATTCGTTATTTTGAACGAACAGCGTTGTATTATCAAAAGTTATGTTTTTATTATCGGATATATGTAAACCTTTGGCGCGGACAGTCAAAAATCCATTATCTGAACTTTCGCGTAACCATATTGCGTTATCTATTAATTCCAGTTGATGGTTGGTCAGATTACGTGTTGTTAAATTTACAGAATATGGATTAACTAACATAGATGCAACGGCACCAACAATAACCCCGCCAATAATGAAAGGGAATGCGATTTGATACGGGGACAATCCACCCCCCGATATAATTATCAATTCAGATGATTTGGTCAGATTATAAAATGCGAGTAATGTCCCCATAAATACGGCCAATGGCAAAAACAATGGTATGTATTCCAATAAACGAACCCATGCATCAACCAATGTTGCATACGCCGTTGGGTTTGAAGATAATCTTTCAACAAATGTGACAGCGAATATAATCCCACATACCGTCAACATTACCAGAAAGAAACTGGCAAAAAAGCGACGGAATAAAAATCTGGTCAAAACTGTCGGTTTAAACATGTGCATAATATCATAGTATAATAGTTTGAAATCATAATTGCAAAATTAAATTTTTTGTTATATTGTTATCTGAAAATATGCATAAGGATTATTTATGGAAAAAAGACCGATTTCACGCCAAGGCTTTGATGCATTGGTTAAAGAATTGAAAGATTTGAAAGAAACCCAAAGACCAGAGATATTAAAGGTCGTTCAATGGGCGCGTTCCTTGGGCGATTTGTCTGAAAATGCGGATTATAGTGCGGCCAAAGAAAAACAGCGTCAAATTGATAAACGTATTCAATTTATAGAGGGAATAATTGAAAACGCCCAGATTATTGATGTAGATAGTTTGTCGGGTAATCGTGTTGTTTTTGGTGCCAAAGTCATCACCGAAGACGAAGATGGTAATAAAATGGAGTGCCGGATTTTGTCTGATGTCGAATCGGATGGTCGTTTGGTTATTTCGTGTACATCACCGGTTGGACGTGCGTTGATTGGACATTGTGTTGGTGATACATGTACTGTGCGGTTGCCAAATGGTGAAAAAGAATTTGAAATTATTGATGTGAAATTCAAGGATTAAAATGCCAATTCGTGTATTACCTGATTTTTTAATTAATCAAATTGCCGCAGGCGAAGTGGTGGAACGTCCCGCCAGTGTTGTCAAAGAATTAGTAGAAAATGCGCTGGATGCGGGGGCAAATGAAATCATCATAGATGTTGTTGATGGTGGGCGAACATTGATTTCAGTAATTGATAATGGTGGCGGAATGTCGCGTGATGATTTGGCAAACTGTATTTTGCGGCATGCGACGTCTAAGTTACCAAATGATGATTTGTTAAATATTAATTATATGGGCTTTCGTGGCGAAGCATTGCCGTCAATCGCGTCTGTTTCAGATATGGGAATCGATACGTGCATGTGTGGTGATGCAAATGGTTGGCATTTGGACGCAAAATCAGGTGAAATTCGTCCATCATCATGGGAATCTGGAACGCGTATCAGGGTCGAAAATTTATTTGCGAACACGCCAGCGCGATTGAAATTTCTGCATACTGATAAATCAGAAATGTTGGCTGTATTGGATGTTGTAAAGCGTTTGGCGCTATCACGGGTTGATGTCGGTTTCGTTTTGAATAATAAATGGCGTTTCCCGCGTGGACAAAGTTTGATGGAACGTATAGTTTCGGTGATGGGCGAAGATGTGCGTGGTCAAATGCTGGAAATAGACGCGTTGTCGTCGTCATCAGATATGCATTTGCATGGATTTATATCGAATCCTGTTTTGCGACGTGCGTCATCTGTTGATCAATATTTATTTGTAAATGGACGTCCTGTCAAAGACAAGGTTTTAGTGACGGCGTTGCGTGCTGCATATATGGATGTTATGCATGCGCGGGAATTTCCACTTTGTGTGTTGTATTTGGATTTGCCGTCGCATAATGTTGATGTTAATGTATCACCTGCAAAAACCGAAGTGCATTTTTTAGAACCAACGCATGTGCGTGCTTTCATTGTTAAAACCCTGCGTGATGCGTTATCACGGACGTTAAATCAAAATGTAATAACGCATAATACACATGAAAATACCGTTGGGGATGGTTTCAAAATTCCACCAATTCAAACATTTTTTAATACAAATTTTGCACATCGTGAACCAGCGCGTGGTTTTGTTGCCCAGCCGGCGATATACGGCGAAAATCACAGTATAGAGCAAAATGATGTTGCACAATCCGTATCACAAGAATCTGATTTTGATTTACCATTGGGACATGTAATTGGACAATTAAATAACAAATATGTATTGGCAGAATCCAAAGATGGTTTCGTTATTGTTGATCAACATGCTGCGCATGAACGTATAACATATGAAAAATTACGCACGCACGCAATAAAAACGCAACCATTATTGGCACCAATAGTTGTAAATCTAAAAGCTGAAGATGTTGTTGCCGTTTTAACAATTGCTGATGAATTAAAAGAATCAGGGCTGCAAATAGATTCTTTTGGTGATAATGCGATTGCTATATTTGAAAAACCGGCCGATTGGGATATGAATTGGGAAAAATGTTTGCACGAAATTGCAGATGAAGTACGTGTAAATGGTCATTCGTCAAAATTAAAGGAAAAATTGCATCTGAAATTGGCAAATTATGCGTGTCATCATTCTGTGCGTGCGGGACAAAAATTAAATTATGAACAAATGGATGCGCTTTTGCGGGATATTGAAAAAACTGAACGTGGTGGTGAATGTAATCATGGACGCCCAGTATATAAAATCATTTCCATATCTGATTTGGATGTTCTTTTTGAGCGTGCATGATTTTTTATAAAAAATGTCTTGCAACGCAAATGTCGTTTTTGGTAAAGTTTATCTGTGGGAAAAATTTCAACACCTTTTTGATTTGAAAAAATTGAAATGGGAAGGGAAGTAAATGACGAAAAACAGGCTTTTTTTAATGTGTTGCATGGCCGGGATGGTTGCCATGCCGTCGTTTGCTAATTATAATCCTGATACCGTATATTCAAATTCATGTAGTGTAAATACGTTTGGTGGAAATGGTACGGGGGCGGTTAATGCCGTACCTGTGTTTAATCGGAATTCGTATTCTTGCGATGCGGGTGAATATTTGCCTGCGGGCCAAAATTGGGAAAATGATGATTCGGGTTGTATATCGTGTCCGGCAAATAGTTATTGTGAAGGTGGCGAATTTGATTATAGCTATGATAGTGCCGACGGTGTTGTCACGTGCGCCAGTCAATCCAGTATATTCACACAATCAGATGCAGAATCTACATCTGTTGATGCATGTTATGCAGCGGTTTCTTGTCCAACAATAACGGGCAATACAAATTGTGATCCACATGCGACATCGTGTGTATATGGGACGGGTTCAGGCGGCAGTGGTCGTTTTTATCAAGATGAAACATCGTCAATAAAATGCGCTTTGACATTTGCGTGTGATAATGGATATGAATTTGTTGGTAGTACATTACCGACAACATTACCAACTCGTTCGACAAGTGGTGCGTCTGATCAATATCGTTCGCATTTGTATCCAGATGGTGGTGAAAATAGTAATTCTTCGAATGATTTATTGGCCGGTGAATGGAAGGTTACTTGGACCGGGGCAAAGGCAGGTGTTATGCGTGGTATTTCCAGCTGTAATTCTGTTCCAGGAAATAGTGATACGATGACATGGGAAAATGATAAATCAAATTGGACATTGCCGGCAAATACGAATTTGGCCAATAATAGTGCGGATTCATCCAATGCGTCACGTTATTTTTGTTGGTGTAAACCGACATCTTGGACAACGGTCGGTGGTGACACGACAAATTTATCGGTTTCATGGGTTTTCAGAAATAGCAATTTCAGTGCCGCAGATTGTGCCAGTGAATGTTCAAAGGCGTGTGCTGATAATATACGCACATCGACCGCATTTCGGTCGGCTGTGTTTACTGCGATGGGCGATTCAAAACAATGTGTTCCGAATACTATAATGTTAACATGGTTGAATGCAAATGGTGGAACGCATGAATCAAATACTTGTAAGTATGGTGAAAATCTGCAAACCCCGGCGAGCCCATTAACAAAACGCGGATTTACATTCAAAGGTTGGAGATTCGTTCCGCAGCAATCTCAAAATCCAGAACAAGAATAATTAAAAACCCCGTTTCATGACGGGGTATTTTTTTACCACAAATATAAAATCAAAATAATATTTTTTTGGCGGTTTTTTGCTTTACATATTTGGTTTTTTTTACTAATCTTGTCTTATTAAACAAAGGAGATATCTATATGAATCAAACCATAGAAGCAGGTAATAATTTGGCTGCAATGAATCCAGATGCTATCCAGATACAGCAAGGTGGAACATGGGGGATGATTATCTATTGTCTGTTCATTGTTGCTATTTTGTATCTGTTTATGATACGCCCGAATAAAAAACGTATGGCCGAATATCAAAAAATGTTGGATTCTATTAAAGTTGGAAATCGTGTTTTGGTTGCAGGTATGTATGGCGTTGTAAAAAAAGTAAATGAAAAAAGTATTGATGTTGAAATCGCCAAAGGTGTTGTTGTTGAAATGAACAAAAATGCTGTGGCGAATATTGAATAATTGTTTGGGGGTTAATATGTTTAAGAAAATAGCAGTTATTTGTATTGCAATATTTGGAATGTTATTGGCGGTTCCAACGTTGGTCCCGTCGTCTGCAAAATATTTTCCATCATGGATTAAACCAATTCCATTGGGGTTGGATTTAAAAGGTGGGGCACAACTTTTGTTAGAAGTTGACACATCTGTTATGTTAAAAGAAAAAAATACCCAATTGTATGACGAAGTGCGCAGCGCGATGATTGATCGTGACAAGGGGGTAATTCGTTTTTCTGATTTGCGTAATACCACAAATGGGGTCAGTTTGAATGTTCGTGATGATGATATGGTATCCAAGGCCAAAGGACGTTTAAGAAAGATTTTGGGTAATAATGTTGATATAGAATCAAATGGCAAAGCGTTAAACATTACATATACCGCGCGCGCGCGTGAAGAAATGGTGACAGATGCGATGACGCGCAGTATCGAAATTGTTCGTCGTCGTATTGATGCGTTGGGAACCAAAGAACCATCAATTCAATCTCAGGGTGGTAAATATATCTTGGTTCAATTGCCGGGTGTTGATAACCCAGAACATATCAAAGAATTGATTGGTCAAACTGCAAAGATGACATTCCATTTGGTGAATGAAAATGTCACAAACGAACAAATTGAATCGGGACATGCGCCATCTGGAACGCAATTTTTACCATATATGGAAAATCCAGGACAAATGGTTCCTGTGTATTCACATGTCGAAGTTTCGGGTGATAGTTTGAAAAATTCGGAGGCGTCATTTGATCAAAATAATATGCCTGTTGTGACGACTGAATTTGATGCATCAGGTGCACGTCGTTTTGCAAAATTAACAACAGAACACGTAAACGAAAGATTTGCGATTGTTTTGGATGGCAAGGTTTTGTCTGCGCCGAATATTCGTGAACCAATCCCAGGTGGACGTGGTCAAATTTCTGGTGGATTCACATTGCAACAGGCCAAAGATTTGGCTGTATTATTGCGTTCGGGGGCGTTGCCTGCGCCATTAAAGGTGATTGAAGAACGCAGTGTTGGTGCTGGGTTGGGTGCTGATACGATTGCATCTGGAAAAATCGGTTCTGCGGTTGGTGTGTTATTCGTTTTGGCGTTCATGTTGTTATTGTACGGTATATTCGGGTTGGTTGCAGATATCGTTTTGATTGTTAATTTGTTAATGATTGTTGGTGTGTCTGCTTTGTTTGGTGCAACATTAACATTGCCTGGAATTGCAGGTATCGTGTTAACGTTGGGTATGGCGGTTGATGCAAATATTTTGCCGTTCGAAAGAATTCGTGACGAAGTCAAAGCCGGGGTTCCGACATTACGTGCAGTAGATTATGGTTTCACACGTTCGACAAAGACAGTGTTGGATGGTGAATTGACTAATTTAATTTGTGCGTTGATTTTGTTCCAATTCGGTGCGGGCCCAATTCGTGGATTTGCGGTCACACTGTCTATTGGTGTTATGACTACTTTGTTTACATGCTTGTTATTGTCCAGAATAATGATTGATTGGTATATGCACGGCAAAAGTAGAAAAATTGGTTACATAAGAAATAAGTAATAAAAAGGGGTTGTATAATGAAATTGCATTTTATGAAATATCGCAAATTGTCTTACTGGGTTTCTGGGATTTGCGTTTTGTTGTCTATATTATCGATTGCAATCAAAGGTTTTAATTATGGTATCGACTTTTCGGGTGGTATTTCAATGGAAGTGACGCCAACCACTGCAGATTATACTATTGATAAAATGCGTCATGATTTGGAAGCGTTCAAGCCAGAATTGCAGGCCGTGGATAATGATGCGATTTTATTGCGTGTTGGTTTGCCAAAAGGTTCAACAGATGAACAATTAAACGCGCGTGTTGGGGAAATTAAAAATATTCTTGGTAATCGTGTTGAATATTCCCAGGTGCAAGTGGTTGGTCCAAAAATTGGTGGCGAATTAATTCGTGGCGGTATATTGGCGATATTGGTTTCGTTTGTTTTGATGTCGGTATATATTTGGATTCAATATCGTGGTGGTTACGCCGTTGGATCGTTTGTGTCATTAATCTTGGATTTGATTTTGATGTTCGGATTCTTTTCGATTGTTGGATTGGAATTCAATCAGACGGCCATCGCGGTAATTTTGATGGGTGTTGGTTATTCAATTAATGATAAAGTTGTGAATTACGACAGAATTGATGAAAATATTAAAAAGTATCACAAAATGCCAATGTCTGACGTAATCGATTTGTCTGTAAATGAAATGTTGTATCGAACAATTATGACCAGTGTTTCTACAATTTTAGCGATGGTTGGAATATATGTTTTTGGTGGTCAAATGTTGCAAGAATTTGCGATTGCGATGACTTTCTCTATTGTGATGGGCACATTGACCAGTATCTATATTTCGAACGTTATATTGTATCACTTTAATTTGCGTGAAACAGATTATTAAAAGGGGTGGACCTGGAACCAAAGGAAAGAAAGGAGAGATATATGAAAATAATAAATGCTTTTTTAACGGCGGTTCTGGCGTTGTTGCCGTGTAATTTATATGCGTCTGATTTATTCGCAGAAGAAGATAGAATCCAAGATGGTATTGATGTTATTGCGGCGTCAGATGTGTTTGCTGATATTTACGAAAAATTAGATAATGTTCGTTGGGCTGGTAAAAATATAGAAGTTGCAATCGAAAGTTTGGAAAATTTAAATCCAAATGCGCATGTTGCGGCGACTGGTGAACGCATAGTATTGGTTTGGGGGGATGATTTGATTGCTAATTTCCCGTATCCTGAAAAGAAAGATTGGAAAGAATATGGGCAAATTACGACGGCTTTGTTTATGTGTATGCGTCAGAAAGATGCTGGATTGCGTTCATTGCAGGGTGCTGATTTTTATAATGTCGTTGTTAACGCTTTGTTGCGTGACATAGATGCAGATGGTTCATATATTTTCCAAGATGATAAAAACAAAGATATTGAATCAAAAATTTTAACCAGTATCGGATTTGAAGGTGGTCGTGATGAACGCGGCAATTTCAGAATAACCGGGGTATTTAAGGGATCTGCCGCAGATATATCTGGGGTAAAACAGGGTGATATTGTTTCTGAGATAAATGGTGTGCGTGTCGCAAATATGAACGATGCAGATTTGCGTGCCGTGTTAAATGGATATAATTCTGGGACTGTGAAGGTTAAATTATTGACGCCGTCCGGAAACAAAAATGTATCGTTGCGTCGTGCATCTATTGTTTTGGCAGATGCAGATGTTGTGTATCGTGCATCAAATGACAAAGACAACAAAATACTGGAAATAATTGTTCATAATGTGTCTGAATCCGCGGTTAATATTGTGAATGAAGCGTTGGCAAAATATAATGACGTTAATGGGATTATTTTAGATTTGCGTAGTGCCAGTGGTGAAGATGAAAGGGCGGCTGCGAAAATGGCGGGGTTGTTTGTCGGTCAAAATCCAGTGATGGTAATATCCGAGACCGCAGTTGATGAATTAGAAGTTATCCCGGGTGGAAATGCGGTAATTGATGTGCCGGCCGTTGTTTTGATTTCGGATTCAACACGTGGAACCGCCGAAGCAATAGCGTCTGCGTTTTATGAAAATGGTCGTGGTGTGTTGGTTGGGACACCAACTGCCGGACGTGCCCGTATGGCCAGTCATATTGCATTGCAAAATGGTGGGATGTTAGAATTGTTTAATAAATCTATTAAAACAGGTCGTGGAAATGTTCTGGATGGTCGTGGTGTGTTCCCGTTGGTTTGTTTGTCTAGTATTCGCAGCACATCGCAAATGGATACATTCTTTTTAAATATAATGAACGGAAAATTTGATGCGCATGATTATAACCAAGACAAAGATGTCGATGTTAAATCTCTGCGCAAGGCATGTCCGAATATCACATCGGGCGTAGACGAAGACGCAATGGCGGTTGCCGTGGCGGCTGAGATTTTAACAAATAAAATGATTTATAGCGAATTAATGGGATTATAAAATGTTTATAAGACAAGATAATACTTTGAAATGGAAATGGATTGGTGTCGGTGCGATTATCGTATTGGCTTTTGTTGTTGCCGGTGTTTTAGGATTAGATAAATTTTTATATCAAATAATTCATCGTGCCGATTGTAATGTTTGGACGCAAAGTGAAAGTTTGCTTTGTTCTGGGGCGATTGGCATAGACAAAATATTTTCTACAAAAATGTGGTTAATTGCGTCATTTGTTGCGGTTGTTGTTTTCTTTGTTTACAAAGCGATAAAAAATGAAAATGATTTCAGATATGCGTTTGTAAAAATCAAAAACAGTTATGTTTTTTATGTTTTTTGTTCTGTGTGGGCCGCTGTTTTAACAACAGGGGTATTAAAGGTTTTAATTGGACGGACACGACCAGTGTTGTTTGATGCGTTGGGGAAAACAGATTTTGAACCGTTTGTATTTGATTTTGTGTTTAATTCTATGCCGTCGGGGCATTGTGCGGCCAGTTTTGCTGGTTTGGTTATGTTGGGCATGTTATTTCCGCGCATGAAATGGTTAACGTGGACTTTGGCGATTATAATCGCCATATCACGCGTATATGTTGGCGCACATTGGCCAAGTGATGTTTTGGTTGGTGCGTTCATAGGTATGGTTTTTGCAGATATAACAAAATCAGTATTGAAAAAAATCAATTCTAAATAGGTTTTTGCACTTTCACTGATTTTGTGATAAAATAGAGACCATGGAAAAAAAATCACATTTTTTACCGGCCAGTATTTCAATGATGTTACGCAAATTGTCTTTGCGGGGTATAGGTATTATTTTATGTTGTTTGTCGGTATGGTTGATTTTTGCTTTGTTTTTTTCTGATCCGTATTTATCTGGATTTGCGGCCCAGGGAACATTTGGGCACCAGGGGGTAATTGGAAATCTGGTTGGGTTTATTCGTTATGTAATTGGATTTATTCCAGCGATATTTGTGTTTGCCTGTCTGGGGCGTTTCGGGGTCAGTTTATTGGTCGGCTGGGATGAAGAAAGGGCGCCAGAATATAATTTTTTACGTGGGTTTATCGCACTATGTTTTGGGGCGGCCGGTTTGGGATTAATGTTTCCGCTTAAAACATTTGGTGGTTTTGCAGGGGCAATAGTGGCGGCTGATTTGACACCGATTTTACAGGTTGCGTCTGTGCCGGTTGGGATAATTCTGTTTGTTATATTTGTTATAATGGGGTGTGTGTTGTTGCATGTTAAATGGTATCACGTGCATGCCGCATTATATGGTACATATCGTTTGGTGCGTAAAATATTGTCTGCGTTCCATTTAATCGCGCCAATTGAACCAGAAGAAGAATACGAAGAAGAGGAAGAAATCGAAGAAGAAGAGGAAGAAGAAGCCGAAGAAAAACCAAAACGTCGTCGCAAACCAAAAAAAGTTTCAGATGACGAAGATGTTGTTCATGAATATGAATTGCCAGATCCAGAACTTTTGGAAAAATCCGTGTTTGGTAAAAATGTTGTGACTGCGGAATTCAAACAGACAGCACAATTATTGCAAGATCATTTCGAAGAATTCGGAATTTATGGAACGGTTGTTGGAATTAAACCAGGACCAATCGTCACACAATATGAATTTGAACCTGAACCAGGGACACGTATTGCCAAGGTGACCGATACAGCTAGTGATATGACGCGTGCGATGGCGGCAGAAAAAATCCGTATTACACCAATCCCAGGGACACAATATATTGGTATTGAAATGGTGAATTTAGATCGCAAGACCGTGCGGTATCAAACATTGATGTCAAACCCGGCGTTTGTGAATTCTAAATATACAATTCCGTTGGCGTTGGGTGTGAATATAAGCGGTGAACCGGTTTATTATGATTTGGCAAAAATGCCACATATGTTGATTGCAGGACGCACAGGTTCTGGGAAATCTGTGTTTGTGCAATCTATTATTACATCTATTGTTTATCATTTCACACCGGATAAATGTAAATTGATGATTGTCGATCCAAAAGCGGTTGATTTTGCATCGTGGGATAATATACCACATTTGATTACGCCTGTGGTGACTGATGCAACCGAAGCGGTAAACGCATTGAAATGGTCAGTGCGTGATATGGAAGACAGATATCAAAAATTGAAAAAAATGGGTGTTCGTAATATTGGTGAATATAACGAGAAAGTGGCCGAATTGCGTGAAAGTGGTGAGGTTTTAACTGAACAAGTCGTTGTTGGCACAGATGAAGAAACGGGTGAATTTGAATATGAAACCCAGGCGATTGATTTGTCTGATATGCCGTATTTAGTAATTATTATTGACGAGGTCGCAGATTTAATGACTATTGCACGCAAAGATGTTGAAATGTGCGTGCAACGTTTGGCACAAAAAGCGCGTGCAGCCGGTATCCATTTGGTTATGGCGACCCAGCGTCCATCTGCGGACGTTATCACTGGGGTTATTAAATCTAATTTCCCAACACGTATTTCGTTCCAGGCACGTTCAAATATCGATTCTATGACAACGTTGGGTGAAAAGGGTGCCGAACAATTGTTACCATGTGGTGACATGTTGTTCAGCGAAGCGGGTCGCGCCCCAGTTCGTATCCATGGCGCATTTGTTTCAGGTGAAGAGGTTAATCGTGTCGCGGATTTTCTGCGTGAACAGGGTGAACCAGAATATGCCGAAGGTATTACCGCAGACGAAGGTTCTTTTGCGGATTCTATACCAGGAATGGCGCCGACCAAAGAATCCAAAGCAAATGATTTATATGACCAGGCCAAAGAAATCGTTTTGCGTGATAAAAAACCGACTATTTCATATATTCAACGCAGATTGGGAATTGGCTATAACAAGGCGGCAACCTTAATCGAACGCATGGAAAATGACGGCATAATCAGCAGTCCAGATGCTGGTGGTAAACGTCATATTTTATAAAAATTTCATTTTTGTTTCATTTTTTTAAGTTTTTTGTCTTTTTTATAAGGCTATTTTGTGGTATAATCTATTGACAAATGGAAAGGAGTTTTTGATGAAAAAGTATATGATGGCGTTTATTGTGTCGATAATTGCACCGCTTAGCATTGCATATGGTGCGACCAGTGGAAATTCTGGTAAGGCACGTTCAACAACATTATACAGACGGGTTGGCACAACACAAAAAAGCAGACCTGCATCAACTAATTTTTATTACAACAACCAATCTGGCCGTAAAAAATATGCCAGAACATCGGGGGGCGCTGCACCAGATACAGATCGCGATGTTGTAACAGAAAAAGTTTATACAAATAACCGTAATTATGACACAGGTAGTTATGGCGTGGATTCATATACTGCAAAATCATATACAGAAAAGAAACAGGTGAATTATTCTGATTATTCCCAGAAAAAAGTTGTGTCCCAAGAACGCAAATATTTCTTGGCACATCCGTTCTTTCAACCATTAAAAGGTCGTTTTGGATCGGTCACAGATGTCGCGATGGCACATGGTAAATTCGGATTTGATTTGTTGAACGAAACGACATGGGATTTGGTGCATCTTGATTCAAATGGTGTTGCACCACAACTTAGCAATCATTATCCGTTTAATCCGATTATTAGTGGTAATGCAGAAGCAAATCAATTTTTGATTAAGCAAGATTTTAGTTTTGGTTTGACTGACACGGTTGCGGTTATTGCAATGGGACAATACGATTCTACAAAATTGAAATTTACAGATTGGTCAACTGGGGACCCAGATGATGTAAATTCTGATAATGGGTTAAATGTGTTTGGTTTTGGTGCGCAAATACGTTTCTTGGATTTATCTGATGCGATTGGTATGGCATTGTTTAAATACGAAAGCCAACGTGATACAGCAGATTCATTATGGGCCGATTTGAAATTGGGCTATAAATTTGATAGAACGACATTGTATTTGGTTGGGCGTGGTGGATATTCTTGGTTGAAACAGAAAAACACTAATTATGGTTTTTATCTTGATGACCCTAGTGGTGATTATTTAATGTTGACATATAAACGTAATGTTAGTGATTTGTTCTATGCCGAAGGTGGTATGGGCGTGTTTTCTGTATTGAATAAATATTTCACAGTAAATGCAGAAGCGTTCTTTGGAAATTATGATTGGCACAACCAATTGACAGCCAAGGCGGCATTTGGTATTCAACCATTTGATTCTTTTGCGCTGAATGTTTACGCCAGTGGTGTTTTGTATGATTCTGCCGAAGGCCAGGTTAAAGAATATTTGAATTACGATGTTAACCCGGTGGCATATCCTTCGACAACTTTGGTTTACAGAGAAGGTGATTACAAAATCAAGAATTACAGCGAATATAAATTCGGGGCACAATTGATTCTGTATTTTTAATCTATAAAATCTAGTGAGAGAGAGAAATGAAAAAATATTTATTATCTTTGATTGCTGTGGTGGCGTCTGTTGCTGCGAACGCTGAACCTGTGGTGTTGTCTGATACGTCGGTTGATGAAGATTATGCAACTTCCGAAGAATCGTTCAATGCGTCGTCGCAAATTCAACCAATGAAAAAAAATTCGATTGCCACAGATACATCGGATCCTTTGTTTTTGGTTGGTGATAATAAATTTTTATCTGATACATACGCGGTGTACACGGAAAGCAGAATGCATTTCGGAGAATATTTGGCGTATGGTGTGAATGATAATTTCGCTTTCCATTTGAATATGCATTACCAGGTTGATTTTACACATGATCATCAAAATGGTTTTTCTGCAACTGAATTTGGTGGAACGTATCGTATGAATCATGGCAAAGATGAATCGCGTATTATTTCGGATGCTTTGTTTGGTTTGAAATTGTGGGGTTCGTCACGTGTGCGTTCGCCGGAATATGCGGATTCGCTGTATTACGCCGGATTGCGTTTTGGTCGCCAATTTGCAGGTTTGACATTATCAGGAACTGTGAAATCAACATGGGTATTTGATGATAATCGTGGCGTTTCATATATTGATTTTATGCCCGAAGCATATTTCCGTTTTCAATATGATTGGCGTGCCGGGTTGGGATTTGATATACGCCGTTCAACGAATCCTAATTTGATGCCGAACCAAGAATGGCTGAATTCTAAGATATTGCGTCAATTTGGCAATACGCAATATGTTGGAAAATTTGATTATGAAATCGAAAGCCATGAAGTTTTGGTCGGATTGGATGTCAGAATTTTATTTTAATGCATAATCATTTTTTACGAAATGAATTCCAATATTCAAACCGCTTTTTGATTTCGCGTTCAAATCCGCGTTCGACAGGTTTATATAAACTGACACGTTGCATGTCGTCGGGAAAACAATTTTGACCGCTGCAACCTGTTGATGTTTCGGGATCATAAATGTACCCGTCGCCATAGCCCAGATTTTTCATCATTTTTGTTGGTGCGTTCAAAATATTTTTTGGTGGCATTAAATTGCCTGTGTCACGTGCAACACGATATGACGCATTTTGTGCCTTGTACGCAGAAATGCTTTTTGGTGCTGTTGCCAGATAAATTACTAATTCGGTTAATGCGATGTCACCCTCTGGGGATCCCATGCGTTCATAAATTTGCCAGGCAGACAGAGCGATTTGCATAGCGTTTGGATCGGCCAATCCGACGTCTTCCATTGCAAAACGTGTCAGTCGACGTAATACATAGCGTGGATCTTGGCCCGATATCATCATGCGTGCAACCCAATAAAGTGCCGCATCTGTATCAGATGATCGTAACGATTTATGAACAGCAGAAATTAAATTATAATGTTCATCACCACTTTTGTCAGACATTGGTGCGCGTTTTTGTATCAATGAATCCAATTCATCGGGTGATAAATCTTTCTTGAACTTTGCATTTGTTATATATTCAACGGTGTTCAATAGAAAGCGTGCATCACCATCAGACATTTCACAAAGATGTTTTTTTGCATCATCGGACAATCGAATTTTTTTATCTAAAAATTTTTCGGCGCGTTCGAGTAATATCAATAAATCCGCCGTACACAACGGTTTTAATACGCCAATATGACAACGTGAAAGCAGGGCGTTATTCAAATTAAAACTGGGGTTTTCAGTTGTTGCGCCAATAAATGTGACGGTGCCATCTTCGAGATATGGCAACAATGTGTCCTGTTGGGTTTTATTAAAACGATGAATTTCATCAATGAACAACAAAGTATTACGCCCAATGTCGCGATTCATGCGTGCAGCATCCATTGCTTTCTTTATATCGTTTGTTCCAGAAAATACCGCAGACATCGGAACAAAATCCATATCTATAGAATTAGCCAACGCACGTGCAATTGTGGTTTTTCCGCATCCTGGCGGTCCCCATAAAATTAAGTTGGATAAATTGCCACCGTCTATCATGCGTCGAACAATGCCGTTTTCGCCAAGTAAATCGGTTTGACCCACGATTTCATCAATCGTGGTTGGACGCATTAAATCTGCCAGTGGACGTGTCATTTTACTTTTGTTTTATTTAATGTTTATTTGTGATATAATAAATTGTATTAAATAATCAAAGGGATTTCAAGTTGGTAAATAAAAATTCAGATTTTACTTTGGCAGTGGCAAATTTGGCTGCGGCGGCAATAAATGCCAATCCAAAATTATCTATGCAAGAGGCTGTGAACCAGGCAACTGAGATTTTGCGTGGCGCATCCATTACAAAGGAACAAATTGCAGATTCTATAACCCCAGATGCAATTCAATGTTTTGAGGATGGAACCTGGCATGTGATGTTAAAGCGTTATATTCGTCGTAAATTTAATATGACACCGGCGCAATATCGTGAAAAATGGCGGCTGCCCATGAATTATCCATTTGTCGCAGAAAATTATTCACATAAACGTTCCAAGATTGCTAAGAAACACGGTTTTGGTAAAAAGGGTTAAATAATAATGTCTATGAAAAGCCGTTTTAGAAAGATTATTAATGAAATATCTGCGCGATATAAATTTGTTAGTGGCGCCAAAGGGTCCATAGAAAAACCATATCAACAATTAAAACAATCACGTCCCGATGGAACCTGGGGCAAAATAGGGCGTGTTGCCGGGTTGGGAACCATAGATTTATCATGGCTTTTGTTTTGTTTGGCGAAATATACAGCAAAAGATTTGAATACTATTTTTTTAGATAATCAAATTATTGATAAATTAAAAGAACAAAAACAAAAAATAGAAATCAAAAATGGCGATTCAATTGCCCGACAAATTTTCAAAAGTTTACAACAATCGCATCCGAAAACAGCGGCCAGATTGCATTTATGGATGTTGTATACTTTGATTGCAGGTATGACAATCGGGGGGGTAAAAATTTCTCAGAATCGAAATAGTAATAACAACAAAGCGGCAACAGAACAAACCATAGAACAAACACCAGATCAAACTGAAAACATCCCACAGAAAACATCAAAAACATTAGGGGATTATAAAGATCTATTGCGTCCGATTACACCATGGTTGATTGCACAATTAATATCTGCCGAAGGTGTACATATGGAAAACGGTATGCATACGCCATATCAAGATAGTAACGGAATTTGGACAATTGGGTTTGGTTCTACAAGACTTAAAAACGGCAAACCTGTGACCCCAAATACAAAACCAATCACAACCGAAGAGGCATACGAGTTAGCGCGTTGGCATTTGGAAGATCGTGAAACATTTTTCGTGCTAAGTTGTTATGGCGCTGCCAATGAAGATTTGTTGCCAAAAAATACAGGTGAAGCATTTGGGTTGGCGTCAATAATGTATAATTCTGCAAGTTCGTTCATAGAAGATGAAAAAGATTATAATCACAGAGAACGTTTTGAATTATTACGCCAAGAATACAAAAAAAATGGCGAAAATATCAGTGATAGCACAATCATAGATTTATTTAATCGATATCCAATACAATCAAAAACTGCGTTTGGAAGTGCATGGATTGATTCTAATAATCCCCAAGATATGGCCGATGCAATCGGTTTATATATGCGTGGGGGCAAGGGGATGCATTGGCGGCGTTGGTTAGAAGCGGGGCTGATTACTGGTGATATATCACCCGAAGAATTATTAGAATGTCCGGTTGGTGGGTTATATGATTTTTATTTATACATGGGGGCATGGAATACCAAAGGGGTCAATGCAAAATATGTTTTGTGGGATAAAACACCAACGGGTGTGACACCAAAGAAAGAAACATATCAGATGTTTAAGGAATGGTCAGCAAACCCAAAAACTAAACAAAAGGGCACGGGTATAGAGGGAGTGATTTCACGACCCAAGGTTAAAGATTTTCTGCCACCTGAAGTATTAGAAAAATGTATGCATAGCGAATGTGAAATAGGCTATTTCCAAGAAGATAACAATAAATCAAAGGTATTAGCATTTAATATTGGTATTAATAATATTAAACATATGCCGCAACAATATGACAAAATAGAACAAATCAAAGACAATAGTATTATGGCATAGGGGAAAGTTATGAATGTTTATGTAAACTATGAAAACAAAAAATGGAAAAAGTATAAAATAGATTTTGAAAAAATCGCGTATGCGGCGGTTTTGTCCGTGCACAAAGATTCAGAAGTTTCAATAACGTTGGTTGATGATAAACAAATTCATAAATTAAATAAACAATATCGTAATATTGATAGACCAACAAACGTGTTGTCTTTTGAATTGGGTGATGATGTTTTGTTGGGTGATATTTTTATATCTTTGGATACTGTGGCACGCGAAGCGAAAGATGCAGGTATATCAATTGAAGAACACACTGCGCATATGATTGTTCATGGAATGCTGCATTTACAAGGTTTTGATCACATAACCGACAAACAGGCAAAAGTTATGGAATCAAGAGAGGTTTCGATATTAAAAAAATTGGGGTATAAAAATCCATATGCTGATGAAGTATGCGATAATAAAAGTTGTTGCCCAGGACGTTTTATAACAAAATTGAAATCTATTAAAATACGTGAAAATAGTGTATGGCAATATGCTCTATACGGCGTGTTTGGTGCGATTGCTGCGTTTGGGTTTGCGCCGTTTTATTTATGGATGTTGCCGATATTTGGTATTGGTGGGGCGTATTATTTAACAATAAAACAAACAAAAAAAGTTAGTTTTATAAAGGCATGGTATATGACTTTCCCGTTTGGTGCGTTTTATGGTATGGCTATGTTTTGGTGGGTTTTACATTCTATATATGTTATTCCAGAATTGACGGCGCAATTCGCAATTTGGACGATTCCTGCATTGATAGGTATTGGTTTAATTTGCGGAATTATATTATCTATTCCGTTTGCAGTAATTCGATATGTGTCTCGAAAACCGGCGCATAGGGCGATTTTGTTTGCAGCGACATGTGCGATGGTTTTATGGTTGCGTGAATGGTTTTTGACTGGTTTTCCATGGAACCCGATATCAAATATATTTATGAATTATCAAATTATGATGAATTCTATGTCGTTGTGGGGTGCATTAGGGTTAACGTTTGTTATAACAGGGTTAATAGCTGTTGTTGTTGAATTATTAAGGAACAAAAAATCAAAATCGTGTTGGTTAGTTTTTATAATATATGCAATTTTATTTTGTGTCGGATGTATGTATGGACACTATAATATGAAATTATCAGATGTTGAAAATATTGATAGTTCACCGTTAATTAGAATTGTTCAACCCGCGGAATCTGCCGTATACAAGGCGCCAAAGACACGTGATGAAGCACACGCAATTGCCGAACAAAAGGTTCATGATTTGTTTGTGTGGGCAACAGAAGATAAAAGTATAAGGCCTGATTTGATTGTATATCCTGAAACGGCGTATCCGTATGTGGTCGTAGATGATAAATTCCCGTTATCTGTGTTGTTGGATACAAATGTGGTTATGGGGGCCAATCATTACAAAGATGGTAATATGTATAATTCTTTGTTGGTGGCAGACAAGCATGGCAAGATAAATCATATTTATAATAAATCGCATTTGGTGCCATTTGGAGAATATGGGCCGTTTGGTGAATTTGTTCCGGCACCTGGGCATTTAAGTGCGGGTATGGGGATGAATTTGATAAATATACAAACGCAACATGGTGATTTTGTTTTTGCGCCGGCTGTTTGTTACGAAATTATTTTTTCCGATTCTCTGATACCGCGTGGTGTTACGCCCAATGCGATAATAAATATAACAAATGACACATGGTTTGGAATTACTCCAGGTGTATTTCAACATTTGGATATGGTGCGTCGATATGCAATTGAATCCGGTGTGCCGGTGATACGTGCAAATTATTCAGGTATAAGTGCGTTCATAGGCAGTGACGGAAATGTTGAATCCAGTTTAGATGTTGGCCAAAACGGTTCGTTGGATGGATTTGTCTGGGGGGCACATAATACGCCGTACAGGACGATTGGGCGTGATATGTGGATGGCAATTATTTTGATGTTTTCAATAATTGTTTCAATATCCATATCCGTATTTCAGAAGAAAGATTAGTGTTTGGGGTGCGCTTTTCATCAATAGATTTTATAATTGCCGCAATTGATGTGTTTTGTTTATTGGCAATATTTTGCAATACATCAAAAAATTCGCGTTCTAATGAAATGCTGGTTTGGTGTCCTGATAAAGATACAGATATTTTATGCATTTTTAAATTTTCCCGATAATCAAGCAGTCGTTCATGGCGCGATACGGGTCATCATATGTTTTTAATACAGATAATGTTAAATTATCCAACATATAACATTTTCCCAATGCGTCAGTTGCAAACCAAAATAAATCGTTACGACCAAATACTGTTTTTCCAAACAAATTTTTATTATCGCGGATATCGCGATTGATTTCAAATATTGATGGCAAGGGATATTTTATTCCGCGATTAATTTTTGTTGGGCCAAATATACATGTCGACCCCAACGTAATACCAAAGCAGTGTTGATATAAATCCATTAAAAATGCAGGTAACATAGCAGCGCGGATTTCTTGGAGAGTTGTATTCGCCACAGTAATGGCCGTCATGTCCGTTGCCGGAAATACAGTGGCACCACGTGATTTCATAGAAGATAAAAATTCATTTGTATTCATGTTGTTATTCGTTGCCCCTGGATGATACGTAATTCATAGCCGCCGCACTTAATCGGTCAGACGTGGCGTTTCCGCCGGTGCCACCGCTAGATAAATGTGTCGTCACATAAACCTTTTTTTCAGGATTTGGTAAAAATATTGTTTTTGCGTCACTTTGTTCAATTATAAATCTATCCAGATTTTGCGCGTGTGGAAATGTAAGGCACATAAACATGTTTTCAATATTTAATTTGCCCCCCCATACCAATGGAATACGAAAACGAATTGATGTGTTTTCAGGCATTTGTTTGCCCATGACCAGATTTATAAATTCATCCTGGGACAGGTTCATAAATGCGATTTCTTCAACGGAATCTGATAACGATGCAAGAAATTCACGACGCAACATAGAATATTTTTTAAACCAATCAGTATCCAAAACACAGCGATTTGGCGTATATTCAATCACAGGCATGTCATCCATGCCCAATTGTGCCAATCGATCCATTGCTGAATTTTGGTTATATTGCATACTTTATTGCCCTTTGGTTTTTTATACTATATTTTGTACAACAAAGTTAGAACTGTGTCAATATAATCAGAATAGGCGTCAAAATCTTCGCGGTCAGAATTATCAATTGGAACCCCAGGATTTTCAGAAATATATTGTTTTAATTCATCAATGCTGTGGAATATTTGAACACGGGGGTCGGAATCATATTTTCCAGTCGTGTCAATTATAAATGCATTAATTGTTATGACAATATCTTCCAGAGTTTCTTGGAATGTTGATTCCAGTTTTTCAATTGCGGTTTTTAATTTTGCAATATCACAATCAACACCCCCAATCCATACAATTTCGCCAACGCCAATTGCAAACAAATTAGGTACCAATCCAGCAATTCGTGGGTTCTTTTTTACTATGAAAGAATTATCAGTAAATATTTGTTTTAATTCAGAATCATATCTGTCGGCTGGGGGTGTGGCACTTTGCATTTGTTGTGCATATTGGGTGGCCGCGACCTGGGCCATGTTTTTGGGTAAATGTAATTTTGGTGGACGTGTTAATTGAATATCATTTGGTACAGGGGCCGGTGGATTTGGTTCTTCAACTGGTTTAATGTCTATTTCAGGGCTGTCAGGGACAGATGTTGACAGAGGGGGCGGTGTCAATAGTGGGGTATCAGATGTTTTATTTTCAATCGGTGTAATGTGGATGTGTGATACAGGTGCAGGTGTTTCGATTTTTTTCTGGTTTTTTTTGAATCCTGGTCGATAAATTATATTTAAGCAGACAAATAATATAAGCAGTGCCGCACCAATGGATACATAAAATTTTTTATCGATTTGTTGGCCAGATGCCTGGAGCGAAGCCAACATATCCCAATGTTCGGTCGAAAATAAATTAAACCCAAAATTGGTGTTTAACCAAAATGTTAACCCCAACAACACAGTTGTCCCAATTAACAGCGTCAATAAAATATGTTCAAATTGTTTTCTCATTTTGTTGTTATTGTATCACATTTTATGATAAACTAAAAATCAAATGATTGAAGTAAATGAAATTTTTTCTGAATCGGACAAAAAAATCGCATTGTGGTGTGGAGATGCGGATGATACATCTGATTTGGCGACATTGGCCGATAATATCATTGAAAACGGCGTTTCTTTGGTTTCTGTGCCGCCAAAAACTTTGCCATTTATGTGGACGTGTCTTGAAAAATCAGGTATTAAAATTTTAACACGTTATTTTTTTGAAACATCAAATAGAAATATCGATAATGATATTTCACAATTGTCTGAAAATATCATGTCTGTCCAGCGTCAGGGCGCAAAAGGTGTTCAGATTTTTATTAAAATGCGTGATTTTGAACGGGTTATTGATTTATTGGGCACGATTCGGGACGATTTGTTTTTCAAACATGATTTGTGTATTGTGTTGAATATCCAAGAAATTTCTGTGGACGAATGGCGCGGTATATTTGATAAATTGCGTGAAATCCGCGCGGATTCTTTTGGTGTTTTGTTTGATGAAGATATGGGAAATCGTTCTGATTTCATAGGTCGTATTTACGGGATGTTGGATAATTGGAATTTTGATGGTGATTTGCATTTTGTGATGGGAAATAATTTTGATCGCATGGATCAAGTTATGCGCTTGGTTGAATCTATGCGACCGGAATTAGATGAGAAATTACATTTCTTTTTAGAATATTAATTTGATAAAACCAAATATTTGGGTTCGGTTGTTTCGGCCTTGTTTTTCAATTGATAGCGGGTTTTTATTGTATCAAATTCGGTAGATTTTATTTTTAATTTGGTTTGTTTTAATTGTGCGATTATCCAATCGTAATATTCCCAATGGTCGGTACCGATTATGATTTGCCCATTTTTTCCAATATGTTTCGATAATAAATTTAAGAAATCGTGATTAAGCAGTCTGCGTTTTTCATGTTTTGCCTTGGGCCAGGGGTCGGGGTGCAAAATCCATATTTGTGAAAATTCTACATTTTCCCAATTTTTTAATAATAAACGGACGTCATCTGGGTGGATGCGAATATTTTTGTATTCATCAAATAATACATTATCCGATTCGTTTGTTATGGCAGAAAGCAGGGCGGCAACGCCGTTCATAAATGGTTCTGCACCGATAATAATTGATTCAGGATTGTTTTTTGCCAAATCACATAAATGTTCGCCGTTTCCAAATCCAATCTCTAAGATTATTGGTTTTGTGCCGTATTCATCGATTTTAGGGGAAATTTTAGGTAATAAATTATCAACCAGCCACATTTTGCGGGCGGATAATTTTTTACCGTGCCGGCGACCAAATGTTCGCAATTCATTTTGATATAAATGTTTTAATTCTTGTTTTTCCATATAATTAGTATAAAATCAGTTTGTTATAAAAACAAGGATGAAATAAAAATGCGTAATGGATTGAATAAAGATTTAATCGCTCGTGTGTTGGGTGGTGCACCAAAATATAGTGTGGATGAATTAGAGATCAAATACCCGCCACGTGAATTGAAAGATGGGGCGATGGTGACGCGTTTTGCGCCCAGTCCAACCGGTTATATGCATCTGGGCGGGCTATACAGCGCGTTGATTGATTATAAATTGGCAAATCAATCGGGCGGGATGTTTTTGTTACGCATTGAAGATACAGATACAAAACGCGAAGTCAAAGAAGCGGTCGATTTGATAATCAATTCATTGGATAGATTTGGTATAAAAAACAATAATGATGATAAATATGGTCCGTATTATCAATCGCAAAGAAAAGATATTTATCATTCTGTGGCGGCATATTTGTTGGAACGTGGGTTGGCATATCCTTGCTTTTTAACCCAAGAAGAAATGGATAAAATTCGCGAAAAACAAAAGGCCGCAGGTTTTGCAACGGGTATTTATGGTGAATTTGCAAGGGACAGGGATATAAACGAAGAAGAAATTATAAAACATCTTGATAATGGTGAAACGCCATCAATTCGTTTGTATTCAATGGGTAATCCAGAAACAAGAATTTTCTGTAAAGATGCCGTGCGCGGTTCTATATCGGTTCCTGAAAATAATGAAGATATTGTTTTGATAAAATCTACGGATAGATTGCCAACGTATCATTTTGCACATTTGTGTGATGACCATTTTATGCGTGTTACGCATGTTGTTCGTGGTGAAGAATATTTTGGAACGGTTGCATTACATATCCAGATGTTTCGTATGATGGGCTGGCAATTGCCAAATTATATTCATACTGCAACATTGGATAAAATTGATGCAGAAACTGGGAAACAGAGAAAATTATCTAAACGTCACGACCCAGAGGCAAATGTTGCGTTTTTCTTGGAACAGGGTTGGCCAACCGATGCGGTTATTGATTATCTGGGAAATATTTTGGCGTCTGGGTATGAAGATGCCAAGATGAAGGGTATGGTAAAATCTTTCTGGGATTATGAATTAAAACCAAAGAAAATACCAATGTCAGGTTCGTTGTTTGATATGAAAAAACTAGAGTGGTGGGCCAAAGAATATATTGCCACATTGCCGGTTGATGTTTTGGTAAAATCTGTGGTTGATTGGGCAAATGAATACGGCAGTGATGATAATAAAAAGCAAATTGCAAATGTTGATTATTTGACGCGCGTGTTGTCCATTGAACGCGATAATCCAAAACGTATTCGCAAAGATTTTATTACGTGGCAACAAACTTTGTCAGAGGTTGCTTATTTCTGGGATTTTTTGTTCGTGCCAAACAAAGAATATGAATATAACAAAGATGCATTGAAAGAATTTTTGAATACCTACAATGCAACCGATGATAAAGATACTTGGTGGGACAAGGTTGTCGCCGTTGCTGAAAAATGTGGTATTAAACCAGGTGATGTCGCTATGAATTTGCGTGTTGCGATGACGGGGCGGACAAATACACCTGATTTGTATTCTTTGATGCAAGTCTTAGGCGGTGATCGCGTTATTGAAAGAATAAATATGATTTTGTAAAATATTTCAAAAGGAAGGAAAAATGGTAAAAAGCAAACAAGTTGTAAAGCAGAAATTGCGTGCTGTGAAACACGATAAGCGTGCACGTGGTTTGTTGCGGGTACTTCAAGCGACGGGATTGTTCCGTTGGGAACGTCGTTCAACCCGTGCAGAAGAGGCGTTAAATATTTTAACACATGGTATTGGTATTGGTTTGGCGATAGCGGCGCTATGTTTATTGGTTGCGTTCGCTGTTGTGCATCATAACCCGTGGGCGATTGTTGCGTGTTCTATATTTGGGGCAACGATGTTTTCTTTGTATTTTGGTTCGACAATGTGCCATGTGTCGATTGGTGATAAAAGTGAATGCTTTTTCGAAGTGTGGGATTCTATTTCTATTTATGCCCTTATTGCAGGCACTTATACCCCGTTTTTATTAGTTAACTTGAACCTGGGGGGATATTGTGCGCTGGGGTGGACGATGTTCGGTGTTTTATGGGCGATTGTGATTTTTGGCGCCATTATGAAAATGATTAGTCCGCGCAGACAACCAAAATGGATGGTCGTGTTATATCTGGTTATGGGATGGGCATTGATTTGGATTTTACCAGCGATGATTAAGACGATATCTGCGCGTGGAATGTGGTTTATTTTAGCGGGCGGATTATCGTATTCAATTGGCGTTATATTCTATTTGTGGCGTCGTATGAAATTTGCGCACGCATTATGGCATTTATTTGTGATTGGGGGCAGTGTGTGTTTCTTTTTCGCGGTGCTGTTCGGTTCAATCATAGATTTCGTAAGATAAAATAAATCCCGCATCTGCGGGATTTTTTATTTGTGTGGTGTGGCGAGTTTTACCTTATAATTTTTCCAGATGTTGAATAGTGTCCACGCGCTAAGTCCGATATCCATTACAGCAGACGGATATGCGCCGACATAAAAATCATGCACGAACCATAACATTAAATTTATAATCAATGCGAAACGAATTTGTTGTTCATTGCGCGTCGCATATAAAAACAAAGTATAAACCAATGATGCCATCATTGGAAAAATACCAATCGCGCCACGGTTGTTTGCCATCAATCCAGCGATTATACATGTCACCATCAAAACGAAAGTCGCATTTTGGGTCAGTTTATTTTTGTATGCCAAAACGTCACGAACCAATGCAATAGAATTTGTTGTTAATGCGGAATAGGTGACCAATGCGATATTCGACAGGATACAAAATACAACCTCTATGACCTGCCATAGTAACAAAGATTTAGTTGTTTTTTTGAATACTGAAACGGCCAGGCAAATTGCCGCCACTAATGAAAAAATATTACCAAGTATAAAATAACTTTGCATTTTTGATTCTTTCCGCGATAAACGGAAACATTATATCATAAAAAACACAGATGGGGAAAATTTTTTGTCATCCATCCCATTTCGCATATAAATGCTTCGGGCAACTCTCTTTTGCATACCTTCTTCGCTTGGGTGGCGCGCCACCCGAAAGGTCGCAGACGCGAAAGGTGGTGCCCTAAGCAAGAATCGGACTTGCGACTCGTCCTTACCAAGGACGTGTTTTACCACTAGACTATTAGGGCCAAGTGCCAAACTATTATAACCGCACGCGCACAAAAATCAATAGCAAATTTATTGTCGTTCGATTTCTGCAATGCAGCGTTTTAATGCGTCTTTCCATGATGGAATTTTTATGCCAAAAACATGTTCTATTTTGGTTGTGTCCAAAACGCTATATTTTGGTCGCGCCGCACGCGTTGGATATTGTTCGGTTGTGATTGGTTTAACAATGCACTTTAATTTTGATTGTTTCATAATTTCGGTTGCGAAATCGTACCATGAACAATCAGGCATTTCCCGGAAATTTTCCCATGGATTTGAATTGGCATAATGATAAATTCCGGCAACATATGGTTTAATTTGAGGGATAATTTGCACAATAGCCGTCGCCAAATCTGCCGCATAGGTCGGTTTGCCAAATTGGTCAGCGACAACATTTATTTCTGAATTTTTTGCACCCAGGTTGCGCATAGTTTTTACAAAATTTTTCCCGTATGGTGAAAACAGCCATGATGTACGAATAACAATAGATTGACGTTCGCCGAACGGCAGATTCTGGTTTAATACCGCTACTTCGCCCATGCGTTTGGTCCACCCATAAATCGACAATGGATTTGCAGAATCGTTTGGGCGATATGCTCTATCAAAAATGCGGGGCAGTCCATCAAAAACATAATCAGTTGAAATATGAACAATTGTCCGTTTAGTATTTGCTAGATTCCGTGGTCCATCCACATTGATTTTGCGCGCATTTTGATAATCATCTTCGGCCGCATCAACCGCGGTATAGGCCGCACAGTTCACAATAGTGTCGATTTTATATTTTTCGACAAATTTATTAACCGCGTCCGCGTTCGTGATGTCCAAATCTTGGTAATCTGTTAAAACCGCATTTGGCATAATTTTGCCGATTTCAGTTCCCAGTTGTCCATTTGCACCTGTGACCAGAATATTTTTCATGTTTGTCCCCTTTGTGTTGGTGTTCCACAATTAATATTTGACACACTTTTTGCGTAAAATCAAATTTTTTTGACAAATCCTTGCCTTAACACTTTATATTTGATAGAATATTTTTGTCGGAAAGAGTTTTTCCGATGGGGCGTAGAAACCCGTTTTGAATCGCGTCTATCATGTTTATTTGACATGTGACGTTAAATGACTCCAACCAACATAGGTTGGAGGGATGCCGAATATATAGAATAAGGCACGCAATTTCGATTCAAATTGTTTCTAACCTCCAACCACCTGATGTTGTTTTCGGTGGTTAAATTTTATTCGTGACACAAATGGGGGCCACATTCCAATCCCGGCCCCCATCAAGAGGGGTTGAGAGAACATGAAAAAATTTTTGAATATATTTTTTATCGCAATTGTTTTATGCGGCGGGATTATTGGCATTACGCATGCATGTTCATCAAATCAAATTGATATTGGAAATGGAAATTGTGAAAATACAAAATTTACAATTACAACAACAAATTTGAATGCGGGGGATGAATTTAATTTTTATATGTCGGCATCGGGAACATTTTACGTTGATTGCGGTGATGGCGGAACATTATCGGGTACGGGCGTCACAAATAATACAATCACACGTAATGACACAACAGAGGCCCTATACACATGCACATATTCCACCGCCGGTGCAAAAACAATTAAAATGGCGGGATTGGCAACGGGGTATTGTACCGGTGAAAACTATCCGGCAATACGATTGTTTAGTGGTGATATAAATTATGGTGCTAATAGTATGATTAGCAGTGGCACGGAAATATATATTCATCAAATATCGGGGTCAATTGGCGCAATATTTCCAACATTGACCAATCCCGTATATGGAACCGGTCAGCCATCATTTTATATGGCGTTTCGCAATTTTATAAATGTTGATTGTGAAATCCCTGTTGGTTTTTTTGATGGCGTGTACGGACAACAAAGGAGCATGATGTTTTATAGTTTGTTTAATGGTTCGAAATTTACCGGTAATATACCGTCTAGATTATTTAGTCAAATAACAATGTTAAGTGTGTGGGGGTTCGGTTATGCGTTCGGCGGCTGTGATCATCTTAGCGGGGAAATCCCCGGCGATTTATTTGAAAATTTAACAGGTGTATTAAATTGGGGTGATTACGCCTTATTCGGTATGTTTTTTGGTTGTTCGGGGTTATCTGGATATATTCCACCATCATTATTTGCAGGATTAATTGCAAATGGTTTGCCATATACAACAAACATGATGGGGCAAGTATTTTATAATACCAATCTTGCCACCACATGTCCGACGGGATATCATCAATATATTACGGGATATGAAGACGATTGGGGGGCGCGTGTTTCATGTGAACCGAATACAATCAATATAACCTGGGAAGATGCGACACCGGAATCGGTGGCGGCGAATAATGCGGGGTCATGTACGTATGGTGGGACAATCAATACGCCTGCGGTCGCACCAAGTAAGCGTGGCTATGTGTTTACTGGTTGGTCGTTTGATGTTGGTAGTAATTAATTTTCCCGGTCGTGGTCAAATGGGTTTTCGGATTTACCGTATTCAATAATAATTGGCAAATGTTCCCAATGCAGTGCCGTTGCAATCCCGCGACGCAAATACCGTGTATATGATTCAGGTATATCTGATGCACCGCCGACGTTTATTGATATCTTCATCGGGCGTTTGCCAGTTTGGCGTGCGAATTTTATTTTCATTGGGCGTTTCAAACGTGACATAGGTGGTTGACGATCTGCAACCAATTTTTCAATGATACGATTCATCAAACTGGTTGGTGTGGTTGCGTCAGATATATCCCATTGTTCATATATACGTTTAAACATGTTTTGAACGCCAGTGCCAGTTTGTGCCGATATTGCCAAAATAAGCGGTTTAATAATTTGATGGAAAGAATTTGTAAATTGATGTTTCAATTTTAACAATTTTTCATCACGTTCATCTGCATCAACCAAATCCCATTTATTCAATGCGACACATAAAATTTTACCCGCGTCATATACGCGTGCAGCGATGGATAATGCCTGGTTTTCAATGTTTTTAGTTGCATCGACGATTAAAATAACGATGTCTGATTTTTCAATTGCGTCCAATGATTTTAACGCAGACAAAGTTTCAACATCGTCGGTGACGCCAGATTTGCGCCGTAAACCCGCCGTATCCATGATGACGATATCACGTCCGTAAAAATGTGTTGGGATTTTTACAGTGTCGCGTGTAATGCCCGGTTCATCCTTTACAATTTGACGGTTTTCGCCCAGGACGCGATTTACAAATGTAGATTTACCAACGTTCGGTTGACCCAAAACTGCGATTTTAATTTTTTTATCGTCCGCGTTTTCGCATGATGCATCCGAACAGATTTTATCGATAAATTCATATATATCATCGAATCCGCGTTTGTGTTCTGCAGATATCAATACCGGTTCGCCAAATCCTAGTTTATAAAAATCATGGATGTCATTTAACCGTTTGGTCGATTCGGTTTTGTTTATCAAAAGCAGGGCGGGTGCCTTGGTTTTCTTGTGAACCAATTTTGCCCATTCGATATCCATCGGGTTTAATCCAACGCGACCATCAACCACGAATAAAATCGCATCTGCATTTTCAACCGCGTGTATCGCCATATTTGTCGAATCGTGTCCGATGCCGTTTTTTGCGTTTTCCAGACCTGCCGTATCAAATACAGTCCACGGACGATTTGGCATGTTTCCCGAAATTGTATCGCGTGTGACGCCCGGCCGATCATGCACCAATGCGTCACGCGAATTAGTCAATCCATTAAAAAGTGTCGATTTGCCAGTGTTTGGCCGACCAACGATAACTAAATTTTTCATGTCTTTTTTCCATTGATTTTTTATAATTATAAAGCAAAAATATAAATAATCAAACAACGGAGGTAAAAAATGAGAGCAAAAAAAAGAAATTGGCTGACGCGGTTGACCGACATCTTTTTCAGACCAAAATATTTTTTCACAAAAATTGTTGCCGATGGCAAAATGGAAGATGCTATGTTGCGCGCGTTTATGTGGGGTTTGGTCGGTGGTATCGTTGTTTTGATTGTTAATATATTGCGTGGAAATCCGTTTACTATATTTTCGTTGTTCAAAGCGTTCGTGGTTTACCCTGTGTTGGCTGTTGTCGTGTTGTTTGTTTGTGCGGGGTTGATGATGTTGGTTTCTGAAATCACAATGGGCGACAGGGATTGGGAAATCGCAGTCAAAGGAATCGCGTCTATATTTTTTGTGTATCCGTTGGCGCTGATTTTGAATGCGCTGGCGTTTGATTGTGCGTCTATTTGGGCAATCAGTATGATGACCGATTTATATATGCTGTTCTTGCTTTATAATATTGCGGTGTATTGTTTGCACGGGAAAAAGATTAGTGTGATGTTTGTGTTGGCGGTGGGCGCTGTGTTTTTGTTGGGGATATATTTATCAGACTATAGGACATTGTGGTTCATGGTGAAAAATATTCCGGCAACATTAAAATGTTTCTTTTAAAATAAAACCGCCAATTTGGCGGTTTTATTTTAAAATCCGCTATGCAATCCGACGGAAAAGAACGGTGTTGTGTCGGCCAATCCACCCGACATAAATACGGATGTGTTTTCCGTGTATTTATACCGGAAAGATGCCAAAACAGTATGGACATAATCGCCACTTTCTAATTTTACACCGTTTTTATCGGTGTGATTCCAAACGTTTGTGTCTGAAAAAAGATATGTGACGGATACACTGGATTTTAATAAATCATAACTTAATCCTGTGCCGGCAACAAATCCATCGGCGGTTTTCGCAATTGGGTTATAATCGTATATCATACGCAGGGACGTTCCCCAAATAAAACTATTGTATTGCAGATTTATCCCCGCCGCCATTTGTGCGCGCCAATCTGCAGTGACAGATGGGGAATAATTATTTTCACTATAATCTTTTGGGTTGTCCATATACGACAGTGCCAAAGAATAGGCAGCCTTTAATTTTCCAGATGGCTGTTTGAATTTCATTGCCAAATCAAAAGCGTAATGATAATCGTCGTTTAATCCTGAAACTGATAATCCATATTGGCCATATTCAGTTGATGCCGTGGCCAGATTTAATCGCAATGCATCGTGCCCAGTTGTCGCGGCGGTGTCTGAAATTAAAACGCGTTTCAAATCCAGTTTTTTATATAAAATAGATTTTTCATTTATGTGCAAATATCCAACATCAGGTAATCCCAATCCCATTTTGCGTGCTATTGAATGTGTGAATCCAAATTCTGTTCGTCCGATTTTGCGGTCTTCGAATAAAATAAACGCGTCGTGGATGTATTCGTCATCTTCGACACAATCAGCGTCGATAGAATAAACCGCGCCCAATCGTTGGGTTGAATTGAATTTGTATGATAGTTGTGTTTTAACGTCCCAATCGTCAATGAATAACGGTTTGTCGTCTTTGGTTTCTAAAAATCCAACCATGCCATCGGCATCTAATTTGAAATTCCATTTGTTCATGGAATATTCCAATGCATTTGCGGATGTTCCCCCGCAAGCGATAGCGACAATCAAAGATATTTTTTTTATATTCATTTTTTATGTGAAATCTGTTTGGTTTTTGAATCGTTTAACATTGCATCACGTAATTTATTAAATGCGCGTTCTTCGATTTGGCGGACGCGTTCACGTGAAATGCCATATTTTTGTGATAATGTTTCCAATGTTGCCGCCGGGTCAGACAAACGACGTGCACGCAATATTTCACGGTCACGTTCAGGCAGATTTGCCAAATGTTTCCGTAATAATTCATATCCGCGGCGTTTGAATTCCAATTGTTCGATGCCTTCTTCGATATTTACACGTGTGTCGGCCATGTTTGATAAAATATCTTTGGAATCCGAATCGGTATTCATCGGTGCGTTCAAAGAAACATCACGTGCAGACATACGTGTTGCGACATGTTCAACGTCGCTTTCGGGAACAGATAAATATTCGGCGATTTGCTTTGTTTGGTCATCAGATAGCGAATTATCCATAATGCCCAATGCGCGCTTTGCCCGGGTTAAATTAAAGAAAACACGTTTTTGATTTGCAGATGAACCTAATTTCACAATCGACCAATTATTCAAAATCGTTTCGTAAATTTCCGCCTTGATCCAAAACATAGCGTATGTAGAAAACCGAAATCCACGTGTTGGGTCGAATTTTTGCAGCGCCTGCATCAATCCCATATTGCCACTGGCAATCAAATCAGACACGGGCAGGCCATAATTGCGAAAATCATAAGCGACCGACACGACCAATCGTAAATGTGACGCCACTAATTTTTCAGCGGCGATATTATCGTGTTCATTTGCCCATTTTGTTGCGTATTCGTATTCTTGTTCGGCGGTCAGAATAGGGAATTTTTGTATTTCGTTTATATATTTAGTCAAACTGACATCGTCATTTGCCCCCAAAACCGTCGTTGGAACAGAATATGTTTTTGTCGGCAAAGTTGTCTTGATTTGCTTTTTCATAACATTTATAGTATAGCAATAAAATAGAATTTATCAAGACCAGGAGATTTTATTATGACAAATATGTTGCAAAGAAATAAAAATCTGAAACAACCCACGAAAAAGACATACGCAGAATACGCCGAAGATGCGCTTTATCGCGAAGTTTGGGAAGATGTTAACAATGAAAAAACACAACAATTTGTGAAAAACTATTGGAAATATATTGTTGGGGCGATTATTGCGGTTATGCTGGTGACCTGTGGGATTCAAATCGGCAGACGTATGTATTATGCGTCAAAAATGGCAACTGCGACGGTTTATGAAACAGCGTTAAGTGACAAAGACGCGGGTGCGCTGGCGAATTTAGCAAAAAATTCCAGTGGGGCAACGGCTGATTTAGCGATGTTCCAATCTTATGTTTTGGAAAAAGATGTTAAAAAATTGGAATATTTGGTGGAAAATGCCCATACACGTGATTTCAAAGATTTGGCAAAATTGCATTTGGCGTCTATTAATGGTGATAAAATGAATGCGGCCGAATTTGAAAACTATTTGTCAGATATGGATACAAAAAAATCACCTTTGTTTTATCTGTCGCGTTTGATGGTTGCGCAAAAATATTTGGCAACGGGCGACAGGGATGCGGCAAATAAATTTTTGGATGTGATTATAAACGATTCGGATGCGCCTGAATCTATTGTCACAAATGCACAAATGTTGAAATAGGATTAAAATTTGAAAAAATATTTCGCATTTTTATTGATGTTTTTGGTTGCAGCGTGTGCCGACCATGATCCGATATTATCTGGAAAACGTATTGATATTTTCGATAGTGTCGAAGCGCGCGTTGAAAATATCGATGTTCCGAATTTATCGGAAAGTGCGAAAAATATATCTGGGGATGCAAAATGCGATTATCGCCAAGATGCGGCCAACAATATCTGGCGTGGCGATAAAAAAGTATTTTCCGGATTTGCGACTGATAATGTTGTAAAAAGCGACCAATCGCCAATTTGTGATGGTGGGTTCGTCTATACTGGGTTATCCACAGGTGAAGTTATCAAATTAAATCCATCAACGAAACAGGTTTTATGGGTTGCGGATATTTTTCGCGATTCGAATATGATGGGCGGTGCGTCGGTTGTTGATATTGTCGCACATGTCGGTGTGTCGGGTGATTATGTTTATGCCGGCGGATTGGGTGATGCATTTTGTAAATTAAGCAAACATAGTGGTGAAAAGATTTGGTGTGTAAATATATCTGTGCCGGTTGATTTTGTGATGGTTGACGGTTTTGTTTTTGTTGTTGGAACCGACAATCATTTATATGCAATAAACACAAAAAACGGGAAAATATATTGGAAAACAAAAATCGATAAACAAATTAAACCAATTTATCAAAATAATGTTTTAACTGTCGGTGATATGCGAATAAATTCACAAAACGGCAAAGTGATAAAATAGGGCACATATCGAAGTTTTTACAAAGAATATAAAAATGTCGTCGCAATCCGACGACATTTTTTGATTGTATTTAATAGCTGTTTTTTGATAAAATACCTTACGTCAGGAAGTGTTTTCCTGGTGGGGCGTCGAAACCCTTTGATTGACTTGCGTCTGTTTTTTTCTATACAGACGAAATTTTCTCCAACTGGTAAGTAGGTTGGAGGGATGCCGAATATATTGAATAAGGCACGCAATTTTCAAGTCAAATTGTTTCGAACCTCCAACCACCTGAAAACAAATTCGGTGGTTTTTTAAGTTCCCCTCCTGTGGAGGTGGGGCAATGGCCGGGGGCGAAGTCGCGTCGTAGCATTTGCGAAGGCGGATGGTCTTTTCCGGTAGATGGGAAACAAAAAAACAAACATGGGGGGCATATTCCAATCCTTGTTCCCCCCACCAATAGAGGTCGAGGGAGAACATGAAAAAAATTTTGAATATATTTTTTATCGCAATTGTTTTATGCGGCGGGATTATTGGCATTACGCATGCATGTTCATCAAATCAAATTGATATTGGAAATGGAAATTGTGAAACCGCAAAATTTAC
>Ga0310786_10000857_pt1 | contig 48356 bp, 42 predicted proteins | sample AusTroGonzalo_MG_FD_203881 | JGI IMG/M metagenome (GOLD analysis project Ga0310786, IMG submission 203881) | Bovine rumen microbial communities from tropical cattle in Woodstock, Queensland, Australia - Gonzalo_03 (v2) (version 2) | ecosystem: Host-associated > Mammals > Digestive system >...
TTTGAATATGTTCCGGCGTGACATGCCGTTCTTGACCCGACACTGCCAAAATTTACAACCTCTAAATTAGCATAGTTCCCAAGGCCGGCATTCACACATGGATCCGAAACATCGTCCCCAGGTATAAAATTACCACTACCGGAATTTTGAAAGAAACTGTTTGTGACCGTATCATACATTCCAATCGCACCATCATCACTATTACGGCGTACCGGTATAAAATTATGTGTCATTGTGCCATCTTCGTATATTTTTATGAAATATACGCGTCCTGCAAAATTCTGTTCCATTTGATGCGCACCATTATCAAACAGGTGGATTGGGACATCCGTTACAATACTGCCGTTATGCGCCGAATCAACGGTTACACCATCGTATGTCAAATATCGTCTGTTTGCAGTCAATTCGTATTCGATATCATAAACCCCATCGGTAATCAATGCCTTTGGTGGACCATTTAATCGGTTGCTACTGGATTCAACCCAAACTTTAAACACATTGTTCCAACCAACCGAATATCCGACACCTGTACCCTGGTTACCAATGATGTTGACATTGGTAGTGATAGGATGTGATGCCCCAACACGAATCACGCCACGAATATTAGACGACACATGTGTTAACCCTGTGTTAATATATTGTCCGCCACTACTTTCCAGGTATTCTAATGGGACATATCCATAAACCCCAGGCACTTCAACAAATTTTCCGGCGGGACATCTAATTTGACACTGGGTAACATCCGTTTTACCGGATGCGGTATTGTAATCATAATATGCCGGACATGCCACACATGCATGTGCCGCAGAATCATAAAATGTTGCCCCCGTACATACCAACCATTTTGCATAAAACGTCTTGTTGCCCGTCGTACCTGTGGGAATAGTATGGGTCAATGCGCAATTTTGCAAAGTGCTATCTGTGCACCAGCCAATAAATCCCGCATTTGCTTTGGTAGGCGTGCCATCAATTCTGGTAATACAGTCATCATCAAAATATGATGTTGGTGCACCTGCGTAATTTGTGCCACCATTCATTACATAATTGATAGTATATTCTGTTGCGGGACCACACGCTATGCGTGACGACCAATATGATTCATATCCAGTAATATATTGTTTTGTTGTGCATGGACATTCGGTAGCAAGAAGGGATGTATCGCTGAATATATTTTTCATCATGTCGGTTTCGTATGGCGAATTATTTGCTATCAAACCTGCAAACAACTGGTACGATATATACCCCGAAGCACTGGAACACCCGGCAAAAGTATTCTCAAACATTTCCCTGGCACCACTTGTTATGTTGGAAAACAGGGTTGCCGGAATAGATTCTAAACTGGAACACCCAGAAAATGTACTGTCAAACATTTGACGCGCGCCAGTAGTATAACCACTGAATAATGTTGCCGATATTGTAGTCAAATTGTTTGCGCCTTGGAATGTACTGCGGAATCGGGGTTGCTGGTCAGCATTTGTGCCACCACCAATCGTTGGAAATACCGACCACAATGATCCAGATACAGATGCGATTCGTATTTGTGACCCTTGGGCATCAGTTGATTTGTAAAATGTTATCGCTGCAACGACATTGTCACCTTCGGCGGAATCGTACTCTGTTGCTTTGCCACAAAATTTAATAGTTTTGACACCGCCAGTTGAATAAAGGTGCGTGTATTGACTAGCCGTTGTGTTGACACGATTTATGTTATCTATGTTGCCATCACCCCAATCAACGGCAAAACTTCCTTTTGGGGACATACTGAACCAAAATTCTGTATTGTTCGGCAAATTTGTCGTAGTAATTGTAAAGCCTTGGTTTTCACATGCCACACAGGTTTCCGAATCGGAATCATAGTATGTCCAACCTGTACAATTTTGGTCTGCACTGACCACATCAGTGAACATCACATTCAGCACACTAACTGCGAGAAAAGATATTATGTTCAATTTTCTCATGTCCGACATAAATAAAATGCAGTAAATTACAGATATTCCTTCCCTGTTACGAACGAATATACTAAATATAAATAACTAACACAAGGCTTTTTTGGGGTAATATTGCTGTAAATTAAAATAAATCTATTTTTATGGCGAAATAGATAACTATCGCGCCCAGTTATTGACCAACAAATCACCAGCAATGACCAAGAAATTATTGGCGGCTTTGGCGACAAATAAAGTACTGATTGCGACAGGTCGGACAAAGGGTCGAAAATACAAATTAAATCCAGATTTGCAATATATATTTCCCTGTTATAGCGAATCAAATTACAAGATATTTATTTGCAATGCGGTTTTACAGCGTCCAAATTGCTACACTTCCATTCTCTGCCATTTATACCGAATGGGCGCGTCACTGTCAATGTTCCGCCATATTCATTACACCAATATCCTATGCCAGCCCCCTGTTCAATCAAAAGCCAAGTGGTTTTGGTGTGCAAGACTTGCCATCTGGGCTGCGTTCATAATTGTCGCCGATGCATTCACAGGTCTCGCCATCGGCGGAACGTTTCAGATTATCCTCGTCACGACAATCACAATCACCAATAAAACTGCGCCAACGACGACCGCCACTTTGTATGCATCTTTCTTTTTTCTGGTCGGTTTCAGATAATTCTTTTGTTTGGGTGGGTGTGACAGTTTTCGATTGTGCAGGTTTTGTTGTTGTGCCCGACACCGATTTTTCATTGCCAACAAGGCCAGCAATTCTGTTCAAATCGCGATTATTTCCATCATCAAGAGTGACATTGGACATCGGTTGACATTCATCTGATTCATTTTGGCGCCAGAATCCTGTTACGCATTCGCATTTTTCTTTATCCGCGGTTTGTGTCAAATGTTTACTTTGTGAACATTTGCACATGGTACTGGTCCATCTGTCACCGCCACTGGCAAGGCAATCTTTTTCATTCTGGGTTACCCAACCCGCCGTAGCATTCTGGACGGTTTTTTTAGATTGTTTTTTATTACCCGGTTTGCAGGCATCATAGTCTATCGTACATTGCCAGAACGAATCACCGTCTTGATCTATTCGATAATTCCATTTTCCGTTTAATTCTTTGCACCAATAACGTGCGCCTGCACCCCTCTGTAATAACGTATCAACATTTGGGGCATTTTTGTTTATGTCTTGTCTGTAAACGGTACTGGAATCAAAATACGCGCAAAATTCGCCTTGGGTCATATTATATGGATTCATTGGCGATACAGCATATCGTATTAAATCCCAATCGTATCCATCAACAATGACAGTGGCACTTGCCAAATCTGTAGATACGGTTTTCGGGACTTCACAGAAACTGTGACATGCTTTCGTGGGCTCTGGGGCTGCATACGTTTTAGTATATTTGCCCACCTCGTTTTTATTGGTTGTGCACGGTTTGTTCAGGTATAATTGTTCACACAGGCTTTGTTTGTACGATTGACACGCATTGGCGCAACTTGCATCTGGCATGCTTGCAAAATTCATTTCGCCATTTTGTATAGAAAATAATTTATCACAAGATGTTGGGCAACTGGCACCTGTCGAAACAAGCGCTTTTGTGTTTGTCCCGGGGCCCTGTTCCTGCTGTGACGCAGTGATAAGCAACTCAGGCTGTTCCGCAACTACGCTGCCGCTGGCACCAGACACTAAAACTATAGGAAATGTTACAATACCTGTCTGTCTGATGGAACCCAATGATACAACTTGATCTTTGTAGATATCGCGTGCAAAGCTGAAAGTACATTGTGTATCATCGGACAACCCCTTTGCATTTATACAAAATTCACCCCAAAAGCCTGTATACTCCTCAATTTCTCCGCTACTATTCCCATTAGAATAAATTTTGCTGTTTCCACAAACACCCTCTACAAACGCCAGTTCAGTTTCGCTATCATCTTGCACTTTGCCACAAACAATATCATCGTTGCCTTTTGATTCTGTTGTGGGAGATGCTAGGTATCTGATTTCTCCCTCGCGCTGTTTACGTTCTTTTTCGGCGTTTTCGCGTTCTTTCTGGGATATTTTACTGTTGATGTCGGACAGTTTTGCTTCCTGGGCCTGTAATTCGTTGCGCGCAGTATCTATTTCGTTACTTAATTTGTTGCTCTTGCTGGCCTGGGCGATATTCACGCCGACACCAACCGCCGTCAAACCTATGGTCGATATACCCGCAATCATCCAGCCTTTGCGTTTTCCGTCGCATTGTTCCAACGCTTTCATTTTTTCTTCTTTTTCGGTCATCAGTCGACGGATTTGCGGACTCATTTGCACACCGTGTGACAACTGGGTCGTCGCAACAGTTATTATCGATATTATGGATACTGTTTTTATTATTTTCATTTTCGGCCCCCGTTATTACATGTTGTCAAAACGACTTTGTGCAGATTGCACACTTTGCTTTGTACTGGCCACGTTCGATTTGACCTGTTCCAGTTCTGACTTTTTATCTTGTATCTTGCTGTTTTGTACAAGGGCCGCGACCCCTGTTCCAACTACGCCGACACCGCCGACAACCGTTGCCGCGACCCAACCTTTGCGTTTGCGTTCACAGGTCGCGATTTCCTCGTCCAGCAATTGAATATCATGTCGCAGCGTTTGCACAACCGCCATTTCATCCATACCTTCGGTGCCGGGGACTTCGCCACTGTAATCATACGACGCGATGGCGTATTCTGTGCCAGACTGGACCGTCGACGCCGCACCGAATTGGCGATGGTTTACTGTCGCCCCCTGCGAAATTTGCGGAATAAATAAAGTTAAAAATAAAACGGAAAAAATTGATAAAATTTTAATGTCAATATGACGAACTGCGTTCGTCATATTGGGGGCCACCAGGCTTACCCCCCCCCTTAGGTTTCTGCGGTTTTTGGACGATTTGTACATACTGAATTCTCCCTTGCTTATGGGACTATTATACCATATTTTGGGGTGTTATACAAATGAAAACGGATGCGACTGCATCCGTTCCAGATTATGTGTCATTGTTCGCACTTTTTAACGTTTGCTGGGCAAACAGGCGACAACAATGTTGAACACCATGTCCAATATAAAGAACAATGAAAATATATACATTCCCGACGATATATAATCAAACGACATCATACGATACCACGCAGCACCACGCACCAACGGTATCACATAAATCAATAATGTCGGAATAATATACAACCAAACCGAAATCCCTGCATCACGGAAACGACGAATCGCCAGTGACATCATCGGGATAAATAAAATCACACTGACCACCGAGGTCACAATACCACCGACGAACATTGCAAACAGCCAATTGATAATAAACACAAACAACAGGCCAAACCAGAATTCTGCACGTGTTGCGCGACCTGTAAAATCAAAATATTTATTCCAGAAATTACTGATTGCGGTGCCGAACCCAATCATCGACCGATTCGCCGGCGTAACCGATGCAGTATGCGTCACACGCGGTGTACGACGAGTTGTGATTTTTTTATTTGATTTTTTAACGACCATATCTTTCCCCTTTGTTTTAAAAATTTCAACATTTGCATTATAAACTATTTTTATAACCTAATGCAACAATAAACATTTCCACAGAATCCTTGCGCGATGCATTTGGCTTTATATGATGAACCGATTCGAATTTTTCCTTGATCTGTTTCAACAGTGCGTTCGTTGTGCCGCCCGTAAAAGACTTTGCAACGAATGTTCCGCCCGGCTTTAACGCGCGACACGCAAAATCGAATGCGTATTCCAATAACACCATTTGACGAATGTGGTCAGTCTTTTGATGACCGACCGTATTCGGTGCCATATCTGACACGACAACATCAACAACACCGTTCGCATTTTCATCCAATTTCAATTTCTGGGTCAACCATTCCAATGCTGCGTCCGATGTAAAATCGCCCTGATAGAATTCAACATTGTTTATCGGGGTGATTTCCAATAAATCCATCGCAAAGATTTTGGTTTTCGGAAATGTGCGCGCAATAAATTGTGACCACGAACCGGGGGCCGCGCCTAAATCGACCACCGTTTGCCCGTTTTTCAGAAATTTGTATTTTTCATTTATCTCTATCAGTTTATATGCCGCACGCGCACGATAACCATCGGCATGCGCACGCGCGACATAGGGATCGGCCGCCTGACGTTGAATCCATGCAGCCGAAGATTTATGTTTTGCAATTTTTTTATTTGTGATTTTCATTTTGCTTTGATAACAATTTGTTCCGAAAACGGCACATTGCACGATAACTGTTTCGATACCAGGTTTCTTTGAAAAAACGTGAATGTGCAACAGGCGACAGTAAACCTGCCGTTTCAACGACATAAAACAATTTAAAACCTAAAAACTTTCCAGTTTTTTCGTCGTATACTGGGCGAAAACGTGTGTTATCGTCAATTTTATTATTCATCATTTTTCCTTTTTGTTATTTTGTGCCTGGGAATCCGCCTTGGTCCTGCATTTTCTGCATAACAGCCTCCATGCCACCCATACGCTGGATCATCGCCATTTGCTGTTTCATTTTTGTGTATTGTTTAATAATGTGTTCAACATCACGCACCGTCACGCCCGCGGTTTCTGCAATTCGCGCTTTGGCATTTGCAAAGATTTTTTCGGGGTCGGCACGTTCGGTTGCGGTCATAGCCTCTAGGATTTTTATTTGTGCATCGACACTGCCGTCTTTGATTTTATCTTTCATCGCATTGACGGCACCTGACATCCCAGGCACCATTTTCAACAGACCGCTGAAATTGCTGATTTTCTTGATTTGTTTCAATTGCGCCAGCATATCATTCATATCAAATTGGCCATCCATCATACGCTGGGCCGTTTCTTTCATGCCTTTTGGCACATGTGGTTCTTGTTCTGTGATGGTTTCTTCTTTTTTCTTGCGTCCAAATCCAAACATTTTGTATCTCCTTTGTGTTATTACGTTTTATATATTATGCGATAAATTACCGTTTGTCCAGATACCTTTGCAGATATTTTCCAGTAAGTGAATTTGGGTTTTGTGCAACCGTTTCAGGCGTACCTGTGGCAATGACCGTTCCGCCACCTGCACCACCTGCGGGGCCTAAATCAATTACCCAGTCTGCGGTTTTTATAACTTCCAAATTGTGTTCAATAACTATGACTGTGTTGCCCTGCTCTACCAATTCGTGCAAAACAGATAACAATTGTTTAATATCTTCGAAATGCAACCCAGTGGTCGGTTCGTCAAGTATGTAAAGCGTTTGCCCAGTACTGCGCGCCGATAATTCACGCGATAATTTTATACGCTGGGCTTCGCCACCCGACAAATCCAATGAACTTTGCCCAAGTTTGATATAATCCAACCCAACGCGTTTCAGCAATTCTAATTTGCGGCTGATTGGTGGATGATTGATAAACAGCCTGTATGCTTCATCAACAGTCATATTCAAAACATCCGCAATTGATTTGCCTTTGTATTTGACGGCCAATGTCTCGTCATTATATCGCGTACCATGGCATTTATCGCATTCAACATAAACATCCGCCAAGAAATTCATTTCAATCTTTATCACGCCATCACCTTGGCATGCCTCGCACCGACCGCCTTTGACATTAAATGAAAAGCGCCCTGGACCATAGCCACGCAATTTCGATTCAGGTAATTCGGCAAAAAAATCACGAATGTTTGAAAACACGCCAGTATAGGTTGCAGGATTACTGCGCGGACTGCGTCCGATTGGCGATTGATCAATATCGACAACTTTATCAATATTTTCCATGCCCAAAATTTTATCATACGGTCCCGATTCAATTTTCGAACCATACAATGCACGCATCAATGCAGGATAAAGCGTATTCAGCAATAATGTCGATTTTCCCGACCCAGACACACCCGTCAACGCGATAAATTTGCCCAACGGAAATTCTACATCGATGTTTTTCAGGTTATGCCCACGCGCGCCAAAAACAGTAATAGATTTTTTGTTTCCGCTGCGACGATGTTCGGGGACCAATATTTTTTTCTTGCCCGATAAATATTGGCCTGTCAGTGAATCTTTGTTTTTTATTACCACATCGGGGGTTCCAGCGGCGATAATATTTCCACCATTGACCCCGGCGCCACGACCAATATCAACCAAATAATCTGCTGCGCGCATAGTATCTTCGTCGTGTTCAACAACGATGACACTGTTATCTTTATCACGCAGCATTTTCAATGTATCCAATAATTTGTCATTATCGCTTTGGTGCAGACCAATAGACGGTTCGTCCAATACATATAACACACCCGACAGACCGCTGCCGATTTGCGACGCCAATCGTATACGCTGGGATTCACCACCCGACAACGTTCCAGACATGCGCGACATCGTTAAATACCCAAGACCAACATTACGCAAAAACGACAGGCGACTGGTTATCTCACGCAATACCATTTTTGCAATATCGTTTTCTTTTTGTGTCAAATGATTTGGTAAATCCATAAACCAATTATATGAATCATCAATCGGCATATCGCACACATCGATAATGTCTTTGCCATTTATTCTGACGCACAATGCCTGGATATTCAGGCGTTTACCATGACACACAGGGCATGGTTTTTCCGACTGGTACTTTGATAATTCTGCGCGCATAGATTCGGATTCAGATTCGCGCCAGCGGCGTTCGATATTTGGGATTACGCCTTCGAATGGCTTTTCATACACAAAACCGTTCCAATTTATTTTTATCGGTTTATCGCCTGTACCATAAAGGACAATGTCTTTTTGTTCGTCTGTCAATGTGTGCCACGGACGCGAAAGTGGAATTTTATATTGTTTATGCAATGCGGTCAATAAATGTTCAAACTGACTTAGCATTCCACCACGCGACCAAGGCGCAATTGCACCATCCAGTATAGACCGCGAAGGGTCCGGAATAACCAAATCAGGCGACATATTTAATTGCACACCTAAACCATCACACGCGCTGCACGCGCCCATCGGTGCATTAAAAGAAAATAAACGCGGTTCAATTTTTGGTACCGCAAACCCACTGACGGGACATGCATAATTCTGGGAATATAAAATATCTTCGTTCGTATCCAAACGGCGTACCAGTACAGAACCCGGCACAAGGCGCAACGACCCTTCAAATGACGAATACATACGCGAACGAAACGCATTTATATCATCATCGGTCGCACCCGTCGCCGGCATTTGCACACGATCAATAATTACAAAAATATTATGCTTTTTATTTTTATCCAGTGGCGGCACCGCCGACAAATCGTACAGTTCGCCATCGATAATTACGCGCTGGAACCCCTGTTTAACCAAGAATGCCAATTCTTTTTTATATTCGCCTTTGCGGTCACGCACCAACGGCGCCATTACATAGGCACGCACCCCAGCCGGAATATTCATGGTTAAATCGACCATTTCACCAATTGTTTGGGATTTAATCGGCAACCCTGTCACAGGCGAATGTGGCACCCCAATACGCGCCCATAACAATCGCAGATAGTCATAAACTTCGGTCACTGTGCCAACAGTAGAGCGCGGATTTTTAGATGTAGTTTTTTGTTCAATTGAAATTGCAGGCGCCAAACCTTCGATTAAATCGACATCGGGCTTTTTTTGCATATCCAAGAATTGCCGTGCATAGCTGGACAATGATTCAACATAACGCCGTTGACCTTCGGCATAAATGGTATTAAACGCCAACGATGATTTACCCGACCCAGATACACCAGTAAAGACCACCAATTTATTTTTTGGCAGATCTAAATCAATATCTTTAAGATTATTTTCGCGTGCACCGCGAATTTTTATCGTACCCTGCATAGTACAATACTATATAGCACATCTCTTGGAAATTTCAATAGACGCGCGAAAAAATCGATTATTCCGTTTTATCTTTTTTCGCACCCATCAGCACGTCTGCATCCAAAACGATACCGTTTTTCCGCGTGTTATTTGCACCAGCCTTGGGTGCCAGCACACCACGCACCCAGATATCGATACCGCCCGCGTTACCGAATGTTGCTTTGTATTTCGCGCCTGCGGGTACATAGTAAATGTCCCCTGCGACCAAAACACGACTGAACACTGTTTTGCTGCGTGCGTCTTCTATTTTGACCCACGATTCTTTTATCGCCTGGAGAATTATTTCCGCATCATCTTTGTTTTCGGTTCCGAAACTTTCGCGCACAGGTTTGTTATACGCAGGTTCGATTTTTGTTTCAACCTCGGCCACGGGTTCAATGGTTTCAATTACCACAGGACGCGCTTGCTCGGCTTTGTGTCCAGAACCAAATATCAAAACCAGCACAACCGCCAAAACTGCGACGGCGACCAAACCACCCAAAAACCACATCCAGTATTTAACAACGAACTGGTACGCGCGACATTTTTTCAATTCGTTGAATTTCTTCACGAAACTATCATCTGTGGGTTTGCATGCTGGTTCAACCTTTTCCACAGGCGTGGGGTGCGCCACCTGAATTTCACTTGGCACAAGGCCCAATTCTTTCTTGATTTTTGCAACGATCATATCGGGATCAACACCTAATTCCATAGCATAATTACGCGCGAACCCCAAAATGTAAACAGTTTCAGGCAACACAGTGTAATTGCCCTCTTCCAGTGCAACCAAGAATTCTTCACGTATACACAGCTGCTTTGCAATTGTTGGAATTTCGCGTTTGCGCCGACCCGTAGTGCGCGCCGTACGCAGGATTTCACCTGCAGTCATATCGGTGTTTACATTTAAATCTGAAAATTCGTCTGGCATGGTGTAATCCTTTTGTTATTTTATCTAATGATATACCTATATATTTTCAACGCAACCCCAAAATTGCAAAATTTCGTGTTTAAGTTCATTGTAATTATCGATTCTGTTGATTTTAATCCGAAAATTCGCCGAATTTGGCATTCCCGACGAATACCAGGCCAAATGCTTTCGAAACATTGGTACCGCCGTTTTTTCACCATAGTATTCAATCATACGGTTCAAGTGTTCCATTACAATCGCCCCGATATTTTCGGGCATTGGTGATGTGCCCAAGATTTCACCAAAAATCCATGGTTGCCCAAGCATTGCACGCCCAATCATTGCGCCCGAATATCCCAAATCCATAACAGAATCGACATCCGCACGCGTCTTTAAATCACCGTTTGCGACGACTGGGATTGGCATATTATGAACATCGGGATGCACCGCCACCCCAGTATAGCCCGCCGCACGTGTACGCCCATGCAATGTTGCCCATGCGGCACCGTTATCGGCCGCAATATGCACTAAATCCGCCCAATCCATATTATCAGAATCCCAGCCAAGTCGCGTTTTAATCGAAACAGGAATCTGGACCGAACGCGTCACCGCATTTATGATACGCCCTGCCAACCTGTGATCACGCATCAAGAATGCGCCTGCGCGTGTTGCAACCTTTGGCACTGGGCACCCCATATTTATATCAATCCATTTGGCGCCGTTATCCATCAAAATGCGTGCTGCATCCGCCATTAAATCGGGCACTGCGCCAAATATCTGGGCGCCGACATTTGGTTCGCCCGTATAGTCATCAAAATTTCGCAGGCAATTTTTATGTCGTTCAACCAACGAATGACAAGAAATCATTTCGGTCACAGTCGACACACCCGGTGCAAACCGACGCACCATATCACGAAACGGGCGATCAGAAATCCCCGCCATTGGTGCAGCAAAAATTTGATTATTCATAATCATTTGTGATATAATGCCATGTATGAAAGACAAAATCAAAAATTTATTTATATTTATTGGCGACGCATGGCGCGGTGGTATGCGCGGCAAAATCGGTGTATTTTTTGCAATATTTGGTGCATTTATGTTCGTGCGCATTTTCTGGGGCGATGTAAATCTGACCCGATTCGTTGCGAATATGTGGCATTTAAATAATGAAAAGACCGAATTGGTCGCCGAAAAGCAAAAGTTAGAAACTGTCAACCATCATATTGAATTATTAGAAAACTACAGCCCCGATTACGTCGAGGAATTGGGGCTGCGTTATTTAAATATCGGCGATTCGGAATTTCGCGTTTTGAAACTTTAATTCATCAATACAATGTACGCGTTCATATAGAATGCGAACATCATCCACAACAAGTATGGTATAACCAAGTATGCGGCCGCATGATCGATTCTGTGAAATTCGCGCGCCATCCAACATGATACAATGAACAACAACAACAAAACAATCAGTCCAAACGACGGGAAATGCAAACCAAAGAACACATAAGACCAGCCTGCATTTAATAACATCTGGGCACCAAATAAAATATATGAACGCATCTTGTCGGCGGTTTTGCGTGCACTGCGGATAATTAAATACAATGCCCACCCCAGCAAGAAATAAAGCACGGTCCATGCAACACTGAACACCCACCCAGGTGGTGTCAGGCCCGATTTTATCAACCCATTATACCACAAATGCGAATCCCCGTGTGGCGTAAAGAACACACCAAAGATTCCCGGCAAAAACGAAATAATCATTGCGATAATACATTGAAAACAACGTTTCATAATTTTTCCTTTTGTTTGGTTGTTTTGATTTTAACACAACAGCCCACAACAACAAACAGGAAACAAAGCAAAAAAATATCGCCCATGGCGGGCGACAAGTATATTTTATTCAATTGGAATATCAGTTCGACGCATGCGCCGTATACACTGTATTTGGCGCCTGGGTCACAATTTCATAAAGCCAACATTGATTTCCATCTTTATCGGTTTCATCGCATGCCAAATGCCCGTTTAACCCTTGTTGAATTGCATTATTGACATGATCGGCCTGGACCAATGCCGCCGAATTTGTTGCATTATATGCCGAACTGGGGTTATAAACAGCCTTGGCGTCAACACTACCTCTGATTCCAGTATATGTCACGACATTACCAGCGGTTCCCGCAGGAATGTTTGCCTGTTTATCTGCCAAAACCGTGTTCACTGCGCCGACGGTCGGAATACCGGCGGTATTGACATTATTGGCGGTCAAATCTGTGACAATCGGTTTTGACCCAGGTTCGCCACCCGTCGTGGCGGGATACATTACGACGCTGTTTGCCAAACTGGCATCACCGCTTGAATTCAATGCAGGTTGCTTACCACCCGCTACATGTTCTACGTACGCTTTGGTTGTAACGGCATTGTTGGGTACATCTGCGAACACAGGTGATACACCAACGGCCATTATTCCCAATATCTTTAATAAAGATTTCATTATTTTCCCCTCTGCTACTGTATCATTGTGCAAAAAATCGATGCACCGAATACAATCTTTTAACTTGCCATTATTATACCAATTTTACCGATTCGTACGCAAGCGTTTTTTTATAAAAAGTTTATTTTGCACATTGGGCCGGCCATTATTGCCCGACAACAGTGTCGGCAATCATTTGCACTGCATTGTTTTTGACGATGGACTTTTTCGCCATTTTTTCCAATCGCGACGGATTTTCAAACAAATCTGTCAGCGTCGCAGCCAGCCATTTTTCAGTAAACTTGTCATTTGGCACCGCAAATCCAGCGCCTAACTTTTCGAAATTCGCTGCATTGGCCGCTTGGTCTGGATTTATGTTCAATGGCACCAGTATCGCCGGCCGCCCAATAGTTGTCAATTCTATGACTGTACTTGCACCACTGCGACCGATTACCAAATCTGAATCGGCAATCACCGCCGCCATATCGCGAATAAACGATAGCACGTTCGCGTGAATTTTGTGTTCTGCATAAAACCGTTGCAATTTTTCTACATTTTCGGGGCGCGTTTGGTGCGTGACAAAGATTTTCTTGCGCTTTATACTCGCAATTGCTTTGGGCACAACTTCATCCAGAATTTGCGCCCCCAGCGAACCACCCGTCACCAATATGTGTTCTTTACCTGGCAGCGGGGTACCCGCGCGTTCAATAAAATCACGACGGACCGGCAATCCAGTATAAATCACTCGCGCAGCGGTGTTTTTCGGAATACCTGACACATTTTGAAAACTGGTCATCAATGTTTTGACCCAGCGCATAGAAAACCTGTTCGCGCGCCCAATCGCACCGTTTTGTTCATGCAGGAATGTTGGAATATGCCACACGTGCGCCGCAAACACCACAGGGACCGATGCATAGCCGCCAAACGCAACAACCCGATTTGGACGCAAAAACGCAAATCGTAAAATCAATGCCAATGCCGACACACCAATCTTGAACAGCGCCCACATTTGTTTTAGACGGCTTTTTGCACCAACGCCCGATGCCCAGATGTGCACGCATCGCGCACCTGTGGGTGCTGAATCTGCAACCATTTTTCGCACGCGTCCATCACATGAAATTGTGACCGCATGTCCACGTGCCGCGATTTCAGATGCCACCGCCATTGCAGGGAAAACATGTCCACCGGTACCGCCTGTTGCAATCCATATTTTCATTTTATACCCCCGTGTTTATTTCCATTTATCTTCGCGTACTATCGCCAGTATCATACCAAACAGCAAACAGAACCCGATAAGCGAACTGCCACCGTACGATATAAATGGCAATGTCATACCTTTTGGTGCGAACAAGTGCAATGTCGAAACAAGATTTATACACGACTGGATTCCGAACAGTGCGGCGCCGCCACCAACTGCATAGAATACAAATTTATCGCGTGCGCCCATCGCATCAGTGACCAGCAATTTCAGCACATATATCAGCAATGCCAACAACAGGCATGCCATAATTGCGCCTAAATCCTCTGCAATCGCGGCATAAATAAAATCAGTATGTGCATCGGGCAACGACTGTTTTATAAATGCGTCATCACCACGTCCGAACAAACCACCATGTCGGATAGACTGTACCGACTGGGTCACTTGGTATGTGTCGCCAGTCCCCGTCAATAATGATTCTATACGATTGTGTACATGGGGATGTATATAGTACGCTAATGTCAACATTCCAATACCACCACCAATCAATATCCCGAATGCGGAAAGCGGCAATCCTGCAATAAACAGCATTGTGATCAGGACGCCAAGGTACAGCAAACTTGTTCCTACATCGGGGTGCTGCCATATAATCCCCAGCATCGGAATAAACGCCGCAAGGTATGTCCACCAACTGAACCAATGTAATTTCCAGGCGGCTTTGTTATAAAACATATTGTCACCAAAGCGTTTACGCATTTCCGATAAAAACCACGCGGTCAAAATAATGAATCCTGGTTTCATAATATCCGACGGCAAAATATGTATCGGTTCAATCACGACAAATCGTGCAGACCCTTTGATGAAATGTGGCGCAATAACGGTCACCACCAACAGCAAAAAACCAATCACAACATTAAATACCGACAACCCTAATACCATTTTTTTATTTAACAAACTGGCCACGAACAATGTGCCAATACCAACTGCATAAAATGGCAATGCTTTGACAATAAAGAAAAACCACGGCTTGTTGATACGTTCGGCGGCAACACTGCCCGCAGAAACCGCAAAGACTATGCCAATTGCAATCATAAACAGAACCGCGTACAGCAAATGCCTGTCTATTTCGAAAAACCAACTTGTCAATTTGCTTTCTTCGGTTCGTTTAAACATAGTCCGCCCTTTTTGTTTATGCGAATTTCAACAACATCAATGCCAACCCTGCAAACAATATCGCCAGTACGAAAAACCGATCGACAATTTTGGTTTCGTCCCAGCCTAATTCTTCAAAATGATGATGCAACGGTGCACGCAGAAATACCCGACGCCCGACGCCTGTGAATTTCCGTGTGATTTTGAAAACCATTGTCTGGACAAAAGATGTCAGTAATATGATAACCATCATCGCCGCAGCAATCCCCATAATTACTTCGGATTTCAACAGCATCGCGACCGTTCCCATAAATCCGCCCAACGCCAATGATCCTGTGTCGCCCATAAATATTGACGCAGGCCGCGCATTGAACCATAAAAACCCAAGCACCGCACCAAACACCGCGCCCAATACAGGGTACAGTCCACTGGTTGCGGGCATAAACAAAACCGTATCCATAAAACCAATGCGCGTTGCGCCATAAAGCGCAACAACCAACACAATCAGCACGGGCATATATAACTTTGCCAACATTCCATCCAATCCATCTGTGATATTTGTTGCATTTGCACTGCCACAAATTACAAAATACGCAAACACATAATAGAATATCCCAAGCGAGAATATAATACCAAAAGGTAATGCCAACGAATATTCTGGGATATAGGATGGCATAGTTTGATTTATCAAATACGCCAAGATAACGACACAAACACCTTCGATTACCAAACGCGCCAATGGTGATAATCCATTAGATGCTTTCTTGGATTGGCTGGTCACTTTTTTATAATCATCAACGAAACCAATCGCGGAAAACATCGCCAGCGCCAGCAACGCAATCCAGCCAGTCATACTGTCCATCGGCATAAATGCAATTGCGCCAACCAAAATTGCAATCACGACCAGCACACCACCCATAGTTGGGGTGCCTGCTTTACTGCGGTGCGATTCGGGGACATTTTCACTAATCGGTTGGCCTTTTCCCTGAAAGTGACGCATTGCGCGTATAAACGGTCGCCCAAACAGCATAACTATCAAGAACGCCGTCGCAAATGCCGCGCCGAACTGGGTCCACCCGCCAAAAAACAATCCATATCCATGTGATAACAAATAATCTGTAAGCATAAAATCTCCTTTTTATGCATATATTCTATCACATTTAAATGAATAATGAAATGTTATGTTCAGATTTTTTTATTTACACGGAATCGGTTCTTCATCATTCAGCGTCAGTGTCCAGTCGCGACCATGATTCCACAGTTCAACCACCGTGTCGTTCAGATTGCCAACATACCGCGCGCCCGATGCCGATACTGCGTGCGCCAATATCACAGGGTCATCATTGATAACAATATCCATCACGTTCGTATCGTCGGTTGGATTCACATTGATTGTGTATTTACCGCATACAATGGTACTGTCATCTTTGTGACACCCCGCAACCAAGATTAAACCAAATAATATAAAACAGATTTTTTTCATTGTATGCTCCTTGTGTTATATCAGAAAATTCCACCAACGACGGCACTGGTGCCTGACGAATTGCTCTTTTTTGCGGGATTTGGACTTTGTCCTGGTTTGAATGCCTCGATTATAATTGTGCCATCTGGGTCATCTGTGGCGGCAACACCCGTATTACGATTTACGCGCACAAAGTTCAACCCATCTGGGACAGGAAATGGTTGATTTTTCTCGTTTGCCAATGCGACGGTCATAAAGTCTGCAAATGCGCGCGCGGCCATATGACTGCCGGCACCTTTGCCAAGTGGTTTTGGTGTATCGTATCCCAAATATACCCCCGCAATCAGGTTTTTAGAAAAACCAACAAACCAAACATCTTTGACATCGTTTGTTGTTCCGGTTTTACCCGCAATCGTGTGTCCAGGCACAGCCGCCTGGCGTCCTGTGCCACGTTCAACAACGCCCTGTAATATGGATACCAACTGGTACAAACTTTGCGGGTCCGACAGTGGTTCCGTCTCGGTGCGTTCAACGATTGGTTCTAAATCGGGATGCCAATCGATAATTTCACTTTTTTGACCGCCAATGACATTGCCATAGCGATCTTCGATATAGTCAACGAATTTCGGTGTAATCTTGCGTCCGCCGTTTGCAAACGCCGAATACCCCAACACTAAATTTGCCAATGTTGTTTCGCCCGAACCCAACGCCATAGAAAGGTTCAAATTCTGCATTTCGGGTGGATAGACACCGAATCGTTTTGCAACTTCGACTGCGCTTTCGACGCCAATCTGTTCGACCATACGCACACTGGGGACATTGCGCGATGTTTCCAATGCAAACCGCAACGGCACATCACCCAGGAATTTTTTATCATAGTTTTCCGGCTTCCATTCCATATTATTTTCGCGCCACCCAACAATTGGCGTATCTGATATTATGCCTTCGGGTGAAAAACCGCGTTCCAGTGCCGCCAAATACACGAATGGTTTAATCGTACTGCCAATCTGGCGCATTGCCTGGGTTGCGCGGTTAAAAGAACTTTCGGCGAACGACCGCCCACCCGCCATGGCCAGCACGCGCCCAGTATGCGGATTCATAACGATAATCGCGCCCTGTAATTTTTCGCTGCGCCCTGAATTATACGCATCCAGTGCTTTGTTCAGTGCCGCCGACGCGGCGCGTTGATATTCGGGAATAATCGTTGTTTTGATGTATAATCCCTGGTTATATAATGTTTCGCGTCCCAATTTATCCAGCAACTGGCGCCGCACATCTTCGGCAAAGTATTGAAAGTCATCTTCCATCTGGGCGGTAAAACCACTGTTGATGTTTAACGGTTCAGCGGCGGCGGCATCGGCATCGGCCCGCGTAATGTATCCTTCGTCAACCATACGACGCAAAACATAGTTGCGACGTTCTTCGGCGCGTGCGCGGTCGTTTGGTGCCTTGGGCAACGACGCAAGGAATGCGCATTCGGCCAAATTTAATTCTGATACAGGCTTGTTAAAATACATCAATGCCGCCGATCCAACACCATACGCACGCGCGCCCAAGAATATCTGGTTCAAATACAGCGTCATAATGTGCTTTTTCGAAAATGCGCGTTCAAGGCGCAGCGCCAAAATCGCCTCTTTTATCTTGCGCGACATCGTTCGGTCAGACGACAGAAAGAAATTTTTTGCCACCTGTTGCGTGATGGTCGACGCACCTGTGAATGTAGTATTAAATCCCATCGTCCGCATCAGGTTATTTATCGACGCGCGCAAAATGCCTTGGACATCAATGCCTGGATGCGTCCAGAAATTCTGGTCTTCGGCGGCGACAAAGGCATTTATCAACTGGGGCGGCATATCTTCAAAGTCAATAAACACGCGACGTTCTTCGGCATATTCAATCAGCAACGAACCATCGGCCGCGTAAAGACGCGTCGCAACCGGTGGCGCATAGGTCGCCAATTTCCGATAATCGGGCAAATTTCCGCCATAAATCAAAAACAGCGCCGCAGCCCCAGCAATAGCGGCAACCAAACACCAGAATATAAAATGCAGAAAAATCCGAAAAACTTTTTTAATTTTCATAACATTTATTTTAAAGTAAAAATTTTCTATTTGCAAGTGCGATGTGAAGTTGTTAAACTATTTGGTGAAAGGAATTTTATACAGAGGGGATTCAAATGAAAAAATTTATTGTCGCAGTGTGTTGCATGCTGACCACCACCATCGCAATGGGGGCCGACCCAGAGAGGTATCGCGAACCGAAAATAAGTGATTTCGCCGACCAGTATCTGCACAGCGGTTCAAATACTTATACTGATTCTATTACTTCGTTGTATCCAAAGCTTTCCTCGCAAATCGGCAAGCATACTATTGTTGATGGCAAATTGATGCAAAATGGTACATATGGTGACGAAGGCGCGATCATAATTTGGGCAGCACGCGACATTTACGAACATGGTGTGCGTATTTGCCCTGTTCAGATTCAGGCGGCACACACGGCGTTAAGACAATATACATGGTTAGATTATCATTGGCAAGACAATTGGAAATGTAGAACATTTTGCCACAAAGGCTATTCGGGGGACAAGTGTCAAGATACAGCTATAAATTGTCCAGTAGATGATTATGGGGTGAAAACGGGCGTTTATACTTTACCAGAATTAATAGATACTAAAGTGATTAATAATCCAGGTGACAGATTTCAGCACACAAAAGAAATGCGTGTATTGAGTTATTCTAACGAGAAAAAAAGGGACGGTGGCGATGATAATGGTACACGTCAGGCAAATCACGTTGTATTGGGTGTCACAGAAAATCTAGACTATGGTGTCCGTGTTTCACCAATTAAAATAATAGGAGAAAGAGACAAAGTGGTATCGCTTACATCGATTATGAGCAGCTGGATTGTATCCGCATATTCAAATGGTGATAGCGTATTATTGTGCAGAGATGGCTATGTTAAAAATGCGACTGGTGATGATTGCGTCTTAAGTCAGGAATGCAAGGAACAACAGCAAAACAACAGTACAGAATGGTGTCCTGATAATCAAGGCGGAAGCTATAAAGATATTCCCTATGATGCTGAACAACATAAAATGCTCCTATTGTGGGTTACCAATCAAGGTAATTTTTGCAAATACTATCGTTGTGCGGCGGATAATTATGGCTTTAAAAGCGACAAAGATCATACGTGCGTTCCTTGTGAAACAGGGAAAAAATCGGGTATATTTGTCGGCGTGTGCACAGAGTGCAAAGTCGGTCAAATTTTCAACGATGAAAATGGCTGCGTTGATGCAACAAAGTCATACGACCAAGAACAAATGAAAGAATGCTGGTTAAAAACCAATGCGGCTGAGTTTGCGGACTGTGTGAAAGGCAAATAGAGCAATGCGCTTTATGGCGGATTTTGCGCGTTTTATCGCCGAATCGGCGGTCCGAATTGGCAATAAATCAATAAAATCTTGCATTGGGCAAAAGATTGCCTTGACTTTTCAGGTTTTTTATTATAAATTATGCCCCAGCAATCAAAGGATTAAATATGCCACGTGTATGTAAAGTAACAGGTAAAAAAACAGAAGTCGGTATGAATGTGTCCCATTCGGAACGCCATACAAAGCGTACATTCTTGCCGAATCTGCATGTATTAAAGTTTCACAGCGATATCCTTGGACGCGATTTTTCGTTGCGTCTGTCGGCGGCGGGACTGCGCACATTGACCAAGCATGGCGGTCTGGATGCGTATGTTATGGCAAAGCCTGTGTCGCGTTTGACCCCAGAAATGGCGGCAATCAAAAAAGCCATTATCAAAAAGAATGGCGCACCCGAAAAACCGACAAAGAAACCAGCGCACAAAGCGAATCGCAGTGCGCGATTGGTTAAAAAGGTCGCGGCAAAGAAAACAAAATAATCCACGCATTGTTGTGTATGCACAATATTACGGCGGGATTATCAAATGGCCCTGTGGTGGAATTGGTAGACGCGCTTGACTCAAAATCAAGTTCCGCAAGGAGTGTCGGTTCAAGTCCGACCAGGGCCACCATAAAATTCTGATTTCCCACGCAAATGCGTGGGTTTAATTTTTTTCCAAAAACGCCCGCAATGTTCTTTTGCCCTGCACTGGCCCCGCCCCAGTCCAAAATAATGATGATAATTCGAATTGAACCGTTGCCCGTTTTGTATTAAAATAAATAACAGTAATACATCAAAGAGGTTTTTTATGAACAGTTTTCTGGGCGAAATCATCGGTTATTTATCTGGGGCGTGCACGACACTGGCATTTTTGCCCCAGGCAATAAAGTCTATTACCACAAAAAATGTATCGGGGCTTTCGTTGTATATGTATGTCATATATTGCATCGGGTTGGTATTTTGGATTCTTTACGGCGTATACCTGCATTCGTTTCAAATAATACTGTTTAACAGCATTACCCTTGTATTCAATGTCATAATATTGTGTATGATAATCAAATCCAGTGTGGGAAATAAGAAAAAATAAAGTTGTCCAGCAACTGGTAAAATTCGTAATTTTCAAACCCGCACTTTCTATGTGCGGTGTAGATTTTTTGCCCGCCTACGCCGCTAATTGTGAAATATTTTCTTTCGGCGTGAACAATGCTACGGCGCGGCACTCAATTTTCTTAAACAAAAAATCGCCATTCGGCGATTTTTTATCAACGAAAATTGGTGGTGGGAGTGGGTGGGGCCTCGATACGCAATAAGAAAAATCTATAAAAACTCGTGGGGACAAAAACTCCGTTTTTATGATTTTTCTAATTGTGTATTCTCGTATTGGTGCTGCACTTCGTTCGCACCGATCCACCCACCCCACATTACAAAATAAAAACACCCACGTCTGTGGGTGTTTTTATTTTGGTGGGAATCAGCTTGCATTAATCGAGCAGAAAATAAAACCGAATTTACTAAACTTATGCATAATATTAAATTGTATAAAGAAAAGTGGTTGTGATTCTATTTTTTAGAATTATACTAAAATCTGGAATGATGAAGAAATGAAAAGGATTAAATTATGCTAAGGCAAGTTATACGCAGTCATATAAAACCATACAAATTATATTCTAAGGATAATAAATGTATTGGAACATATGTTATGCACATGCCAGATGTGTTTACTGGATTTAACATAGAACTTATTCCGTTGCCAGGAACGAGAATAGAAAACGCGGTCAAAGAATCCATAGAACTGTCGAACAGGTACCAATTGTCTGTTTGGATGAATTGGTTTCAAATAAGAATTGATATCCCTTATAAAACAAATTCTGATGAGAAAACTATTAACGATATAGTTAATAAATATTTAAAAACTTTTGAACATCGGGCTAAAACAGACAGATGCGTTGGTGGGTAGGTTTATAGTGTTCGATAATGGGCAAAAATTGGTCTTTCTTTAAACCATAATTGTCGAACTCGCAGAATTATTAGAAATCCAAATAAAAACCGCACTTTTAAAGTGCGGTGTATCTTTTGGTGGGGGACAGCTTGCACTAATCGAGCAGAAAACGGACAAGAATTTACCGATTTAATGTTGCAGATAAAACTATTCAAAGAAAAATGGTTATGATTAAAATCCCAGATTTGGAAATCTGTGATTTTAGAATAATCAATTATTATTGTGTGCTTCTTTAAGACCTCTTGCGGCTCTAAGCATTTCCACTTCTGGACCCCGGTACCAATCTTCTTGTGCATTAATCACATCTTGGATAGGTATATTCAAATTTAACTGTTTTATTACATCATTAAGTTTTGATAAATGTGAGCTATTTTTAAATACTAACATGCACAAAGCAACATATTTGATAGCGTTGGTTTTTCCTTTAATACTATTAGTAGCATCAACTAATATTTGTGCGTAATTGTTATTTTTTATAACAGCATCACTCAATTCAAGAAGCGCAGACCTTATAGCAGAAACTATTTTGTCATCGTTTGTCCTGACAAACTCTGCCCCCAATGCCCCAAGCATAGCAGTTAAATCGCTATAATACATTTGCTGATAATCTCGGACTTTTGAAGCATCTTCTTTTATTGTGGCCCCCAATGTTAACAATTCATTTTTTCTATTTGGAAATCTAGACCAGTCGATTAAAAAACCCATATAAAACTCCTTTATTTTATGGTCGAATTTTATCATGGAAATTCATGGTTGTAAATAAAAACATAATAAAAGGATTCGAACGAGGCAAAGCATTGAAAAACCGGAGTGTTCGATAATGGGTGAAAATAGGTCTTTCTTAAAATCGTTATTATCGAACTCGCAGAATTATTAGAAATCCAAATAAAAACCGCACTTTTAAAGTGCGGTGTATCTTTTGGTGGGAGTGGGTGGATTCGAACCACCTCAGGCTTAAGCCAACAGATTTACAGTCTGCCCCGGCTCTCCAACTCCGGCGCACGCCCAATCCGTGGTGCGGGCAGCGGGACTCGAACCCGCATATCAAGCTTGGAAGGCTTGCGTACTAGCCCTTGTACTATGCCCGCATCAAATTCCGAGCAAACCGATTATATACTAATTCAGATTAAAATCAAGTTTTAATTTACCTTCTTTTTACTTGTATCCATTATGGACATAAACCTTCGTTTATGTCCTCCCCGAATCGCCCAGAAAAAAATCATCGTCGTGCCGTGCTTTTTTTGTCGTCACCCCGCGGAAGCGCGGGATGACGATTCTCTGCAACCCTGCAGAGATGCCGTGTCAAGCACGGCATGACGGCGGAAAATCGGGGTGACGGGAAAAATTGCATGGTGATGGCGGGGAAACCGCATCGTTGTGGTGGTCTGGGTTTCCGACCGATGAACAATTCAAATTCAATCAGGATTCTTGGTCAATTATGAAACTGCGGGGGTAATAATCGCTGTAGAATCGGCCATCGATGGCGGTGAATTTTAACACGCAATAATTGGGGTCGGTAACGCCACCAGGATAGTATTCTGTGTCGCCATCGCGCCAAATCATTTCTTTGCTTTTCGCGTCCGTCAATACCGTCATTGTGCCACGCAACATCATACCGCGCGTTCCATCCATGTCACAGAAATATATGCAGGCCTTGGGGTTCGCATGATAATGCGCAACGCGCAGTGAAAAAGTATTTGTCGTAAAGTAAAAATCTTTTATCCCAGAACGAACACGCGGCGCCAGCATAGCCTTGGTACACGGAAAGCCATCTGCATCAACCGATGAAATGAACGCGACAGGCAGGCTGTCTGCCATCGTGGCAATCATTTCAGGAATGCCCGCCAACGCAGGATTCGGCGCATTGGTCCCAGAAATCGTAATCGCACCCCGCCAGCGTTTCAAATTTGGAAAATACATTTTCATTTGGCCGATGTATTCTTCTTTGGTAATAGGCCGTGGCAAGTTTTTATTGACCGTATCGATAAATTGCGCACAGTGTTCTATCATTTCATCCATTGTGCAGTCTTGCAAAAATTTGCCATCTTGATAGCAATATATACAATAGTCCGAATTCTTTGAACCGTCCGCGTTTGTTCCATACAACGCTTCATCCGCCATCGGCATCCCGCAACTTTGACATATTTTCAACATATTTGCACCTTTAGGTATTTACGCTAAATCTGGGCTTTGATTTCCTGGATTTCATAGCATTCGACGCGGTCACCCTCTTTCAAGTCGTTGTATTTATCGAAACTCATACCAAATTCGACCCCACCAGAAACCTCTTTCACTTCGTTCTTTTCGCGACGCAATTCACCAATTTTGCCATCGTATATCACGACATTATCACGCAACAGGCGCACAAAGGCATCTTTCTTTATCGTACCTTCGGTTACGCGACAACCCGCCACACGTGTGCCTTTGCCAACCGTAAACAGTGCGATAACATCGGCATACCCGATAAAGTTTTCTTTCTTTTCAGGTGCCAGTTTGCCTGACAGTATTTCTTTGATTTCATCTGTAATGCGGTATACAACGCTGTGATAGCGAATATCTATGTGTGCCGCCCGCGCCATATCGCGAACCGCCGAATCTGCACGCACATTGAACGCGATTATAACCGCACCCGACGCAGTCGCCAAACGAACATCGCCTTCGGTAATCTGGCCTACGCCCGCAGACAGAATTTCAACCGCCGCTTTATCGGTTTTAATACCACGAATCATATCCGTTATCGCTTCGACACTGCCTTGTACATCGGCACGCAGAACAATCGGCAATGTCAATTTTTTATCATCCGTAGTTTGCCGTGCAAACAATTCTTCCAGACTGGAACGTTTAACTGCGTTCGCTTTATCGCGCGCCTTTTGTATGCGCCAGGCCGCCACTTCGCGCGTTTGGGCATCGGTTTCCATAACATTTAATTGGTCACCGGCCGCTGGTACAGAATCCAGACCCAACACCATCACAGGCTGGGCAGGCTTTACCATCTTGACACGTTCGCCGTTTGATGTGATTAAACCGCGGACACGCCCAAATGTTTCACCAACAACAAACACATCGCCGATTTTTAATGTACCCTGGCGAATAATGACCGTTGCAACCGCGCCAAGGCCACGTTCCATTTTCGCTTCGACGACGGTGGCAACCGCGGGCATATCAGGGTCTGCGCGCAATTCCATCATTTCGGCCTGTAACAAAATTGCCTCTTCCAGTTTATCCAGCCCGATTTTTTGTTTCGCCGAAATTTCAACACATTGTACATCGCCACCCATATCTTCGACTTGCACTTCTTGCTGTAACAGGTCGGTTTTGACGCGTTGCGGGTTGGCTTCGGGTAAATCAATTTTGTTGATTGCGACGATAAATGGCACTTTGGCGGCACGAATATGATTTATTGCTTCAATCGTTTGTGGCATAATTGAATCGTTCGCCGCAACGACCAAGACGACAATATCGGCCATTTGGGCACCACGCGCACGCATTGCAGTGAATGTTTCGTGCCCAGGTGTATCCAAGAAAGTAATTATTGCGCCCGATTTTGTTTTAACTTCGTACGAAGAAATATGTTGGGTTATGCCACCCGCTTCGCCTGCGACAACATTCGCATTACGAAACGCGTCCAACAATGATGTTTTTCCATGGTCAACATGTCCGACAACCGTCACGATTGGCGCACGTGGCTTTAAATTATTCGGATTTGGTGCGCGTTCCAACAGATCTGCGTACGGTTTGACCTCTACGCGTTTGACAGTCGCACCAAATTCAGTTGCAATAATTTCTGCGGTATCGGCATCGATAGACTGGTTTTGTGAAACCATCATCCCCATTTCCATCAGTTTTTTTACGACATTTCCAACCTTTTCTGCCATTGCCGCCGCCAAATCTTTGACGACAATCGTATCACCCAGTGTCACTTCGTGTGCAACCTTTTGCGGTGCGTTAAACATCGCACGCGCCTTTTCGCGGAAACGTTTCAGTGATGCTTCGGACCGACGGCGATTTGCGCCACGCAGGCCGATTGAATCATCGTCATCGTCGCCACCCATAACAATATCTTGCAACGAAATTTTTCCCGCTTTGGCAAAATCTTTTTTGCCGTTAAATTTAGAGTTACGACGCGGTTGCATCGGCACATTGTCGTCATCGTCATTCCGACGCGATTGCGATTTTTTCTGGAAATTTACCTGGTGTTGCGTCGAAGGTGTTGTCGGCGGTGTTTCGGGTTCATCGTCTTCTTCGGGTGTTGTTGCAACATTTTCACGTGCGGCTAATTGTTCTTTGACTTGTTCATATTCGCGGGTTTCGCGGGCGATTTCCGCCTCACGCGCGGCGCGTGCAGCGGCTTCTTCGGCTTCGCGTTTTTTGCGTTCTTCCTCACGCGCGTGGGCGGCCTCTAACACTGCACGCAGTTTTTCATCCGCAGGATTATGCGATTGAACAGGAACCGCAGGTTCTTCACGTAATTCATTACTGCCAGGGGCGACGACACGACGACGACGTTCAACAAAAACGGAATCGCCTTTTTTGCTTTGTACTGCGCCCAGTGTAACAGATTTTCCCAATGTTAATGTTGCCATTTTTTAACCTTTGGTTCCATTGTTCTTGTTATTTATTCTTCTTCGCTTTGGGTTATACCGAATGCGACTTCGCGCGCTTTCATAATAACACGCCCCGCCAGACGCGCACTCATTGTATCTTCGCCCAGAATTTCGACCAACTCGTCTGATGCCAAATCGGCCAAATCAGACAAAGTTTTAATACCTGCGGCGCCCAATTTCATAATAATCGGACGTTTGATAAAATCAAATTGCAACAGGTCATCAGACATCCCAAGTTTGTGTCCTTCGTCAAAGTAATCTTGTTCTACTTTGGCAAGGTATGCTTTTGCGCGATTCTGTAATTCAGCCGCCAATTCCGCATTGAATCCCTGGATAGATTCTAATTCTTTTAATTCGACGAATGCGATTTCTTCAATTGTACGGAAACCTTCGGATACCAACAAGTGCGCAATCATTTCATCAACATCCAACCCATGGATGAACAGTTCGGTTTTTTCTTTGATTTCTTTCGTACGACGTTCTTGTTCTTCGGCTTCGTTCACGACATCAATATTCCATCCAGTCAATTGCGACGCAAGGCGCACATTTTGACCGCGACGACCAATGGCCAGTGATTGCTGGTCTTCGTTGACAACAACAACCGCGCTGCGCGTATCTTCATCGACGATAATCTTTGCAACTTTTGCAGGCTGCATAGCATTGACAATAAATACCGCTGGGTCTTCGGAATACAAAATAACATCAATTTTTTCACCGTGGCATTCATTGATAACCGGTTGGATACGTGTACCTTTGATACCAACAGTCATACCAACGGCATCAACCGATGGATCTGCGGTTTCAACAGCAATCTTGGCATGCGACCCCGGTGCACGTGATACAGATTTGATTTTGATGATACCTTCGTAAATTTCGGGTACTTCCTGGACAAACAGTTTTTCCATAAACAATGGGTGTGTGCGGGTCAAGAAAATTTGTGGCCCCGAATTTGAACGCGCAACATCCATAATCAATGCGCGAACACGGTCACCAACGCCAAGGCGTTCACCAGGTATCAATTCACTGCTTTTTATGTATCCTTCGGCTTTGCCGTTTATATCGACATAAACATTTCCAAATTCGATATGTTTAACAACACCATTGACGATATCACCAATATTATCTTTGAATTCATCATATTGACGGCCTTTTTCTGCATCGCGAACACGTGCGGTCATAATTTGACGCGCCGTTTGAAATGCCATACGACCGAATTCGGGTTCCGGCAATGAATCTTCGACAACATCGCCAACCGCGGGATTTTTTGCATACTTTTTTGCCTCGTCCACAGTCAACATGGTTGACGGATTGTATTCTTCGCCCGCCGCTTCGGGTGATTCGATAACATCGAACAATCGTTTGACATAGATTGCACCATTTTTACGGTCAATGTTCGCGACAATATTAAATTCTTCGCCATATTTATGTTTTGCAATTTTGGCGATAGCGGCCTCTAGCGATTCGAACACAGTTTCGCGGTCAATTTGCTTTTCGCTGGCCAATGAATCGATGGCCAACAATAAGTCCTGACGCGGCATAGAAACAAAAGACATTTTATACCTCCCTTGGTATGTTGTTTGACATCTTTTTTTATCTATAAGGGCGGGGTTTCGCCCCGCCCTTAAAAATTTAATCTTTTAAGAACACGCAAATTATAACACCGAATCGACGAATTGCAAATGTTTTTTATACTTTTTGTTAAATATATTTGACGGGTTCGTTTTTGGGCACTATACTTGCAAGTATGAAAATCTTGGACAAATATTTTACGAAACAATTGATTGGCGTGTTTATCATGCTGTTATTGATCTTGACGGGCTTGGCCTGGATGGTCCAGATTATGTCCATGATGAAGTTTTTGTTGAATTATGGGATTGAATTGACGAATTTTTTAGGACTGACGGTTATGATGATTCCGTTTATATTATCGATTGTTGTCCCGTTCGTCACATTTATCTCCGTAATTTTTGTTTACAATAAATTGATTGGCGATAACGAGATTGTTGTAATGGCGGGCACAGGGTGTTCACCGGCGCGTATTGCACGACCTGCAATTGCATTGGCGGCTATATTGACGGGCGCGCATTTAATTTTGAATATGTGGTTCGTCCCGATGACCCAGGCAAAATTCTATGATACCCAGTGGAATCTGCGGTACGGACTGGCGCACCTGAAATTACAAGAAGGGGCATTTACCGAAATGTCGCATGGCCTTGTCGTTTATGTTGATAAAGTATCGGGCCAGGATTTAAACCAAGTTATGTTATCTGATATGCGGGATGATAAATCCCAGATGGCGATTTTCGCAAAAAATGGAAAATTGGTGAATACTATGCGCGGATTGTCGATTGTTATGACAGATGGGTCACTGGAAATCCAAGGTGGTGGCAAAGTAATCGGGACATTTGATAACTTTGATATGGATTTAAGTATCACAGAAAAGAACAACAATTCGTCGTTTCGCGCACGACGTATGCCGACTGGGATGTTGCTGCGGGCAACAATGGAAAATCTGGAACCACGACAGTATAAAAGTGTTATGTCCGAGATTTGCAATCGTATTTTAAGTCCGTTTATGAATCTGATTCTGGCGATGCTGGCGGTCACAGTGTTATTGCGGTCATCGTTGTTACGCCGCCGCACCAGTTTTGCGCCTGCGATGGCGGTTGTTGTAATGCTTGCGATTATGTCGGTGTTTATGTCGGCATCCAGTATGATAACTAACATCAATGGGCTGGTTGCATTGGCGTTTGGCCAGGTGTGCCTGTTTGGAATAATATCGTTTATGTTGATGCGAAAATGAGAAAAGTATGGTACGCATTTTTAACTTTGTTTTGGGCGACGGCATGTAATGCAGTGTCGGTTGATATGGACACGCCAAAGACAATTACCGCCGATAAAATTGAATATGATTTGAAATCTGAAACCATCAAAACAACCGGAAAAACCCAGATAACAAATCAATCAGGTCAAAAAATGACCCTGACAGATTCATACATCACACAAGGTGGAAAAAATTTATCCGCATCTGATATTCAAATATGGCTTGGCGAGCATGTGTATATGGAATCCGATAGTATAACACACGACGGAAACATTACGATTGCCAAAGACGGAACATTTACAGCCTGTAAAAATTGTGATGATTACGGCGACGCATGGAAAATTACAGCCAGCAAAATTACACACTATACCGACGACCGTATGCTGACATTCAAGAATATGGTGTTTCGGGTTTATGATTTTCCGATTTTATGGTTGCCGTACTTTGATATGCCTGACCCAGGGGTCAAACATAAAACGGGATTTTTGACACCAAATCTGGAATCGACAAATAATATGGGAACCCAGATAAATCTGCCATTCTATATCTATATGTCTGATACACATGATGCGACGATAACGTTGTCGTATCTGACCAAAGAAAACCCATTGTTTCAATTAGAACATCGTTTGAATGCCGAACACGCCGAATTTCGAACACGTGGGTCATTTACACGTAATCGCGCAGGTGAAAATCGTTGGCATATTTTTAACGATGATATTATCGAATTGGGCGAAAATGCGCGCGCAACGGTTTTTCTGGAACGCGCGTCCGATAAAACATATTTGCAGAAATACGGATTTTATGATGAACAACCGTTTTTAGATTCAGGTGCACGGCTGGAAATGTTTGGGCAATCTGGCTATATAACGGCCGACGCACATATATTCCAAGAACTGCGTCAAGATAAAGCGCATGAATCCGTGCCAAATGGCAATATTTTACCGAACATTCACGCAATTTATCAAACATCACCAATGTTCGCGTCAACATACGCCACACTGATGGGTGATGTGTTGGGTATATCGGGTGACGGTGTTTGGTCCCAACGATTGATTGGTGAAGCGCGTGTGACATCACCATGGACAATTTGGGGTGGCAATCGTATAACCGCCAGTATTGCGACACGCTATGATATATACAACTTTTACAATACGGTGATGATAGACAACAGTATTTATTCAGGATTAAAAAATCGCTTTTTACCAAGTGGGTACCTTGAATGGGGATTGCCGTTGTTTCGTCCTGGGAACAATTGGACACATGTCATTGAACCACGCGCACGAATAACAACTATGCGCCATATTACCGATAGCCAATTTGCCCAGGACAACGATTCTGCGGGCGCATTGTTGTCTGATGCGACATTGTTTTCAAACAATCGGTTTGCAGGATTTGACCTGTGGGAAAACGGCACATTTGCCGATTACGGTGTCCAATGGTCTGCATTTGATACCGATGGTCAAAGTTTTGAAACATTCATTGGCCAGACCTATGATTTCACAAAACGCGAAGACACCGACCGTAACAGTGGATTTCATAACGGCCAATCGGACTATGTGGGACGCATTGGCTATAATAATATGAAATGGCTGGATTTGCAGACGCGTTTCAGATTGGCCCAATCGGATTTCAGGCTGCAACACATTGAAACCAATATGGTATTGGGGGCGCCACGGAACTTTTTGAATATGGGGCATATATGGTCCCAGCAGTTTTTTGATAACCAACCATTAGCGGAATCTATTCATGAATTTGCGGGTGGGGTTGGCTTTGCGATAACAGACCGTTGGTCGGTGCGATGGAACGCGATATACAATGCGACAATCGCAGCGTTTCAACAGCATAACGGTGCGATATACTATAATCATCCGTGCTATTATCTCAGTTTTGGGTATCGTCGTGATAATGCGGTCAAAGAAGACTATAAAGGAAACACAACATTTCAATTTCGTTTTGGCATAATGGTCGACGGAAAGCAATACTAAAAAAAACAGAAAGGAAGAAAAATATGAAAAAAATATTATGCTTGGTTGTTATTTGCTTGTGTTGTATCACTCGGGTGCACGCATCCACAGTGGTTGCGACCGTCGATGGCAAACCGATAACAGACACTGATATAACCGCACGGACAAAGCTGATGGCGCGCCAGGGTAAAAACGCAACCGATAATCGGCGCCAAGCATTACAAAATATTATTGATGATCATGTAAAATTAAAATATGCAGCAAACTTTAATGCGGTCCCGACCGAGAAAGACGCAACAGATGAATTGCGTAAAATGGACCTTGGCGAAATGACAACATCAGAATGGGCGATGGCAATTACTGCAGTACGCGCAAACATCGCATGGCAGGTTATCGTTGCGCGTACAATTCTGCCAACAATCGATATAGAATCGGCCGATATAAATGCGGAAAAAGCGGCACTGGAACGTGAACACGGATTGCCGTTGGAAATGACGCTGGTACGGTTGGTTGATGTGCCCGATACGATTGCAAAAAAATTGACCGCCCCAAAAAACTGTAATGATGCGATGGATATGGCCGAAAAACTTGGTGGTGAACCACAAAAATTTACTGCATTACAATATGAATTGTCGCCTGAAATTCGTGAACAGATTGCGGGACTTGGGCGTATGAAGTGGTCAAAGGTGCGTGATGGAAATATGTTTTTGATTTGTGATTCAAAAAAGACAAAAGAATACGGCAAACTGGACGAACTTATCAAACAAAATGCGATGTATAAAAAGTCTATGTTTGTGGCCGATCAACAATTAAAACAACTGCGCAGAAAGGCGGTTATCATCATCAACGATGACCGATATAAATTATGACCAAGACGATTCTTTTTGATTTAACTAAATCCGAATTGGAAAAATTTGTGACTGATTCAGGGCAACCGCGATTCAGGGCAACCCAGATATCTGATTGGTTAGCACGCGGCGCACCCGATTTTTCGGTAATGAAAAATTTACCCGAAAAATTGCGAAATGAACTGGACGAATGTGCACAAACTTTGCCTGTCAAAATTGTCAAAAAATTGCAATCATCGGATGGGGCGACGACCAAATTTTTACTGGAATTAAATGATAACGAACGAATTGAATGTGTTTTAATGCGCACCAGTTATGGCAACAGCGTCTGCGTCAGTTCCCAGGCCGGTTGTGCGATGGGCTGTAAATTCTGTGCCAGTACACTGTTGGGGTTAAAGCGCAATTTAACCGTAAATGAAATATTTGCACAAATTCTGGTGGCACAATGGGAATTACGCAATGACAAATTTTCTGACAAACCAATTCGCCCAAATGGTGATGCAAATAACGGCGATGTGTCGCATATTGTTGTTATGGGCACGGGTGAACCGTTACAGAATACTGAAAATGTTATCGGCTTTATCGAACGCGCAAACCATGATATGGGAATTGGGTGGCGGCGCATTACTGTATCGACATGCGGAATTGTGCCCGGCATAGAACGACTGATTGAATGGGGGCGGCCGATAAATCTGGCAATTTCGTTGCACGCACCAAATGACGAACTGCGCCGACAAATTATGCCGATTGCGAATAAATATTCGGTTGATGAAATAATGGACGCTGCGTGGCGGTTCACAGACCTGCATAATCGCCAGTTGATGATTGAATACATATTACTTTGTGACGGTGACGGAAACCTGCTGAATGCGACACCCGAATGCGCAGAACAATTGGTTGATATAGTACGCAATAAAAATTGTATGGTGAATTTGATACCGTGGAACGCGGTTGCTGAACGCGAATTTACATCGCCATCGGGCAATGCCGTACATCGATTCCAAGATATTTTAATTAAAAACGGTGTGCATACCCGAATCCGTCGTGAACGCGGCACAGACATTGGGTCTGCATGCGGGCAATTGCGTCTGAATAACAAAAAGGAATAAAAATGAAACTTGAAAAAATTACATGCAGCGATATGCGCGAATACAATGAAATTGACGACATTATCACAATTGGTAAAAAATACCCAATATCAGAATTTGCAATCCAGGCGCATCCATCAAAGTTTTCAGGATGGATGCCACGATATGTTTGGTTTGAAACACTTGCGCACGCGGTACGCAATACAGATATAAACATCGCAATGCATGTAAATTCTGAATGGCGGACCGAGATTTGCCGTGGCAATGTTCCGTATGAAATTCGGCGTCTGTGGGATATGCGGCGGTATAACGGAAAACCGATAATTGGCCGTGTCCAGGTAAATATAAACGGCGGCAAAGATGTTTTTCGATTCTGGGCAAACAAAGTCGCCGATGTAATTCGCGCCTATCCCGATATTGAATTTATTTTTCAATATACACCACGACAGAAAACCCGCATTGGCAAACTGGATGGTTTAGATGTTCCGTTTTCAATGTTGTTTGACGCATCGGGTGGGTGCGGTAAATTGCCCGACAGATGGCATTCCCCAATCAGTCCGAAACATAAAATGGGATACAGTGGCGGATTGTCGCCTGAAAATGTCACGGAAAATTTGCAGAAAATAAATGCGGTTTTACCTTGTGAATATACGACCTGGATTGATGCCGAAGGGAAATTAAAAAACCCGGACACAGGACACTTTGATATTGCGCGCGTCGAACAATATATTCAAAATGCGCTGCGTGCAGTCGCCAATATGCATTAAAATTAGGTGATAATGTTTCGCTTTTTACAGAGTCGCTTATTTCGCGATTTCCCGCCGTCGGGGTGACGACGGAAATTGCAGGGGAACGATAAAAAACACGGCGCCAATTGGCGCCGAGTTTTAATTTGCCGCCGCAACTGCGATGCGTTTACGGCCCGTCGCGCGACGACGATTTAATACATCGCGTCCACCCTTGGTCGCCATGCGTGCACGAAAGCCATGCGTACGAATGCGACGTGTTTTTGACGGTTGATATGTTCTTTTAGTTGCCATTTCAAATCCTTTTGTGCGTATATTTAATCATAACTTTTATAAAAACGCAACAAATTTATTTACTTTTTATTAAACCCATCTTTTGCAACGCAATCAGTATCAAATGATATGTGAATAATAATGCGAACAAAGCCCGAAATGGGCCCAGTAATGCGCCTGATGCTGTACTTGCTTTTTCCATTGTTTATTCCTTATGCTTGTTTTTTATTGTTTCACAAACAATTTGTTTTGTCAATATAAAAAATTGCGCTTTATTTCTTGACCTGGGGGACAAAAATTTGCTATCTTTTATATGCTATAAACCAAAGGAAAGTTGAAGTTATGTCAGACACAGATACAATCAATGAAATCAATCCTGTAAAAGTTCCACAATCATCACTGGAACACGAAATGCGTACATCGTTTCTGGACTATGCGATGTCGGTCATTGTTGATCGCGCTTTGCCCGATGTGCGCGATGGGTGCAAGCCTGTACATCGGCGTATTTTATATGTTATGAATGATGTTGCACCGGCAACCAAAGCAACGGTGAAATCGGCACGTATTGTCGGTGATGTTATGGGTAAATATCACCCCCACGGCGATAGTTCTATTTATGAAGCTATGGTGCGTATGGGTCAAGATTTTTCTATGGGCGAAATGCTGGTCCAGGGCCAGGGTAACTTTGGTTCGCGCGACGGCGACAAAGCCGCGGCCATGCGTTATACCGAGGCACGACTTTCGAAACTTGGCGCGACATTGATGGAAGATATGGACAAAGATACGGTCGATTGGCAGCCGAACTTTGATGGCACACTGCAAGAGCCGGTTGTTTTGCCGACCAAGTTTCCAAATTTCTTGGTGAACGGTGGTTCGGGTATTGCTGTGGGTATGGCAACAAATGTTCCAACATATAACCTTGGTGAAATTTGCAACGGTATTTTGGCTGTGTTGGATAATCGCGAAATTTCCGATGACGAATTGTTCCAGATTATCCCAGGGCCCGATTTCCCAACGGGCGCAGTTATTATGGGACGCAGTGGCGCATACAAAGCGCACACGACGGGTCGTGGGTCTATTATTGTTCGTGCAAAAACACATATGGAAAAGTTCCACGATCACGACGCGATTATTGTCGATGAAATCCCGTACCAGGTCAATAAAGCCCAGATGATTATCAAAATTGCTGAACTGGCCAAAGATAAAAAAATCGAAGGCATTTCTGAAATTCGTGATGAATCGTCCAAAGAAGGATTGCGTATCGTTATCGAACTGAAACGCGATGCGATTTCGGATGTTGTTCTGAATCATCTGTTCCAATATACAGAGATGCAGACAAATTTCCCTGTGAATATGATGGCGCTGAATCGTGGTCGTCCGATGCTGTTCAATGTTCGCGGTGTTCTGGATGCGTTTATCGAATTTCGTGAAGAAGTTATTCGTCGTCGCACTATATTCGATTTGAACAAAGCGCGCGCACGTGCGCACACATTGTTGGGGCTATCTGTGGCGGTCGGTAATTTGGACGAAGTTATCGAATTGATTAAATCATCGGCAAGTCCCGAAGACGCACGCATCGCATTGGTTTCACGGGGTTGGCGCGCGTCAGATATTGAAAACTATATTCAATTGATTGACGACCCGAACACAGAATACAAAGACGGTATGTTTTATATGTCCGAAGACCAGGCAAAAGCGATTCTGGAATTGCAATTACATCGTCTGACGGGGCTGGAACGCGATAAATTGCATGCAGATTTAGTCGAACTGGGTGCCCAGATTCGCGACCTGTTGGACATTTTGGCGTCGCACGAACGCATTATCCAGATTATTCGTGATGAAACTACATCGGTTCGCGACAATTGGGCGTCACCGCGTCGCACTGAAATTTCAGACGCAGAAATCGATATAGACATTGAAGATTTAATCGCACGCGAAGATATGGTGGTGACGGTATCGAACACTGGGTATATTAAACGCGTATCGCTGGATACATATCGCGCACAAAAACGCGGGGGCAAAGGGCGTAATGCGATGACAACCAAAGACGACGACTATGTGGTCCAGGTTTTTGTTGCGAACACGCATACACCACTGTTGTTTTTCTCGTCCCGCGGATTATGCTATAAATTAAAAACATACAAATTACCCGAAGCGGCCGCCGCGGCCAAAGGACGCCCATTGGTCAATTTATTACCGTTGGAAAATGGCGAAACTATCACAGCAATTTTGCCAGTTCCCGAAGAAGATGTTGCCGCAATCAAAGATTCAGACACCGAACATTTCTTGATGTTTGTGACTGCGTCGGGCACGGTGCGCCGCAATCGGATGAGTGACTTTGATTCAATCCGCGCAAACGGAAAAATCGCGATGAAGTTGGACGATGGCGACAGTTTGGTTGCTGTGTTACCGTGTAATGAAACCCAAGATGTGTTCTTGGCGACATATCGTGGTCGTTGCATACGATTCCCTGTGCCAGAAATCCGCGTGTTCGCCGGCCGCAATTCAACGGGCGTTCGTGGTATAACACTGGGCAAAGACGATCGCATTATTGGTATGTCAATGTTGAATCGCGGGGAATCTGATTCGGCGGTTCGTGCCGCGTATGTGAAACAGAGTCGCGCCGCGCGTCGCGCTGTGACAGGCATAGAAGAAGAGGCTGATACCGAAGAAGAAGCAACAACATTAGTTCTGGACGATGCGAAAATGGCAGAAATGGCGGCCAAAGAAGAATTCATACTGACTATTTCTGAAAATGGATTTGGCAAACGGACAAGTTCGTATGAATATCGTCTGACGCATCGTGGTGGTGGCGGATTTACCAATATCAAACTTGGTGGAAAAAATACTGCGGTGGCGGGGTCTTTCCCGGTCAATGCCGATAACGATGTCATCATGGTGACAGACGGCGGAAAAATCATCCGCACACCGGCATCGGATATTCGTATCGCTGGGCGCAGTACGGCGGGTGTGACACTGTTCCGCACAGCCGAAAATGAAAAGGTTATGTCGGCAATATCGATTGAATCCGATGGTGACGACGAAACAAACGAAACAACAAACGAAACAGAAAATGGATAAAGAATACTTTGCATCTATCAATACTGTATCAAAAGATTTGAATCTGCCTGCGCATACATTGCGTTATTGGGAAAAACAGTTTCCGACCATTGTGCGCCCTGTTTTGGGTACGGGCGGACGGCGTTACTATCGCCCAGAAACGGTTGCACGCCTGAAAACGATTCAAGATTTGCTGTACAACCGCGGTATGACAATTGCAGGGGTCAAAAAATTGATACGCAGTGGCGATTTCCTTGCAAATAATATTGAACCGTGGCGTACGAATGCCGTGGCACCAAATCCGATGACCGATACACCATCGGATACAGATGATTTCGCCGTTTCAGATTTCCGGGATAAAACCCAGCCTTGCGCCACTTTGGACACAACCAAAGTTGAACTGGCAATCGGTTTACTGACCCAGGCCCGTGATTTGTTGAAATAATCTTTAATCGTCACTTTTGATTCTGTTATGATGTGTGCATAACATCTGACAATTTTCTGGTACCGTTTTACCACCGCGGGACCAGGGAATAATATGGTCGCCTTCCATCTCTTCAAATTTCCATACTTTGTTTTCATTTTCCGTGTTTTTACAATACGGGCAAATGCCAGCCTGTTTTTGATAAATTGTGCGTTTTATGTTATTATCAAACTGTCGCAAATTAAGGTGTTTTTTATCACCATCAAAAACGAATTCGAAAATACCCTTTTTATTTTGCACTTCATCGTCCGTCATCAGGTCGGAAACCGATTTTTTAATCACAGCAGTGTCGTATTTCCCGTATCGATATTTATTATACAATATTCCCCACGCCAGACCACGCATCTCGTTATAGTATCCATCATCACCGAACACATTATGCACCCAATCAACGATTGATTTATAGTAATTCATCAATTCATCGGCGTTTTCATCATCGCGATGTTTTGACATATAGTGTTTTATTTCTGGGTATTGTTCTTTATCTGTTTCAATTATCCATTCCAACACAATGTGCAACAGTGCCTGGCGATTGGCAGCTTCACTGTTTATCGCCAAAATACTGTGTTTTCTGTCATTATCAAAATAACGATAATTCAGTGCGGGATTGTTATCTTTCTTGGAAAAAAATGCTTTGGCAGATGTTAGCCATGTTCCAGTATAATCCGCATTTAACAACTCTTGTTCGGTCATTTGTTCGCCAGCAATATTGATTGTATGGAACCATTCCAATTTTTCGTCTTCATTTCCGTCGCACACATAGACCTGTAATTTATACTCATCCAAAATGTGTTTTTGTTTGTCGGGCGATAATTGTGCGAAAGTTTGTGTCCTGCGCCCGTCAAAGTTTATTGCAATCGGATTACCATAACCGTCATCATTTGTAATAAATTGGCATATTGATATTGTTCGTTGTTGCCCATCAATAATTTCGAATGTTCCATCAGGATTTGCAGACCAGTACATCACATTTAACGGCAAATCATCGTAAACAGATTTCATAACCATGTCGCGTTTATCTGGTGTATAAACAAATTCACGCTGAAACGCGGGTCGCACATTCAGTTTGCCGCCGAATGCAACGACACCATTGTCACCCGAATCACGATATCCATCAACCAACTGTCGCAGAGTAAGTGTATCCAGTAATTTTGCTTTCATAACCATTTTAGTTTCCTTTTTTTATAATAAATAATCTCTTAAAAATACGGTTCCCTTTAACAACAGGCTGAGCTACACCGCCTTTCCATAATCCACGAGAAAAACCCTTGCCCTCGCTTTCAGTTGCACCAATAATCTCAAATTGTTCGGGGTTATATTTATCAAGAAATGTAATTGGTACCCCCATTACACCATCGTAATCCATTGGGATATCTGATACTTTAGAGACTTCTATAGCGTCATAATTATCATATTTTGGGTACATATATTCATAACCATTATATTGTTTACCCGTTTCAATTGTTTCGTGACGTCGTGTTGTTGATAAGTTTGTATACCAAGAAACATTTCCAAAATGTCTCGTTAAACCATCAGGTTTTACAAATGTTTTTACATGATTGTATCCGCACCATATTTTATTGTTTTGTATCAATGGAAAAATCTCTTTATAAGTTCGACAATTATCATTTCCGATAATTACAAATTCTTTGTGATATTCTATCAACTGTGCCACATACTCACGAAATAAAGAAAAAGGGGGATTAGTAATCACCAAATCGGCTTGTTTTAAAAATTTTATACATTCATCCGAACGAAAATCGCCATTACCTTTTAATGGTATTTCTTCGATATCTTCACTGCAAATAATTCCATCGCCAGTGTTGTCTTTGTTTAAAATATACATTGTGGACGAACCGTTTCGTTCATAATGCGTTGCAATTACTTTTTTGATTCCAAATGCTTCAAAATTATCGGCAAAGTATTTTAAAAAATTTGACCGCGGTGTTCCAAAACCAATTCCTGCATGATCATCACAATTACAATAAATAACTTTGCCCTTAAAATACTTGGCATAATGATTTAGTTCATGTTCTATATCTTCGTAACAGGTATAAAACTCATCATCTTTCGCTTTATTAGCGGCATTTAACTGCGCATTGCTCATCTTGATTTCCATTGGTTAAAAAGAAAAGACCGCCAATGGAAACTTGGCGGACGGGGCACAGCTGATAGCGTCAAATAGCAAAATGACATTCTGCCCCCGTCCACTGGACAGAGACATACGATGCAAAAAGCACCGAAACTTCGAATTACGATGCTTTCGCACCGTGCTATTTGAGGGCTATCAGACCCCCGAAACCAATTCCCATTGGATTCAGTTTGAATTTTATCAATTTATTTGATTGTTTGCAAATTTTTTAATTAGTGTCACACAACAGGTTCGAAAATTTGGAAAATAAAATGAATTCGCTTGCTGGCGCAATCTCGCTGTAGCGTAAGCGAAAGCGGATGGCAGTCCCAATGGGAATGCTTTGCCACCTTGCCTCATTCGCTTTGCTCACCGGCATGCTCCCGCCTGCCTTTCGGCTGCGGTTCGAATTCCATGTCCCATGGGTTCGATTCCCGGTACGCCAGAAAAAACAAACCGCACCACTTGGTGCGCTTTATTTTTTGGCAGGGCATACTGTGCAATTCACGAGCCGATGAAATCAAAGAATTGTTGCAGTTTGGGAAAGAGATAAAAATGTTTTTGAATCACATTTGATTTATGATATAATGTTTGATGTAGTAACATAAGGAGAAAATAATGGTTGATAAGAGATTGTTTCCAGGAGTACAAGATGATCAAGTCGCTAGTCGTCGCTCGTTTCGTGAAGCACAAGAGGCATTAGAACGTCAACGTGCGACGGAAGAGGAACAAGCAAAAGTCGCAAGAGAAGCGCAGTTAAAGAGAGACAGAGAAACAAGTGAAGCATATCGGCGATATGGTGTAAAAAGTCGCGCTAGGTTGTGGGCAGACAAAATAAAAACATCAGCTAGAATTTCTGGGTTAATTACGGGCCTGGGACTTATGATTGGTGGGGTAGCGTACATGATTTCTTCTGCGGACACATACGAAGACGAGTATGATCGAATTCCGGGGGGGTATGAATATGGGTATAATTCTGATGGTGAATTAGAAATGTATAACTACTCCGGTGGCTATCAGAAGTCCACTTACAGAGTCGAAAACGAACCGTCGAAATTTAGCAAAATTACGCTTCAAGTTTCTGTGTCAATGTTGGCAGTGGTTCTTTTACAGGTACTGGTGATCTATGGATTAAATAGAAGAGCTGACAAAATACATGGAATGCAAAAGAGCGGTATTAGAACTATGTTGGATATGGCAAACCAGAATCCTGATATTAAGATTGATGAAAGAGCCCTTTCGACATTATTAAAAATTGCTCCTGAAGTAGTTTCGAATATGTCTGAAGCCGAGGCGGTGTATTTTGAAATGTTGATGGACGGTCATTTGGAAATTGTAGAAAATAAGACATTCTATGATATGGCGATTGCCGTTATGGAAGGATGGCTGAGAACACATCCGAAAGACATGGAGCGTGTATTGACTGTATTTGATCGTGATTCAATTCCACAAGAATTAATGCAAAAATATGGCCCCGTAGAAAATTACGGACGTTGATTTAATCTATTCACATTTAGCCAAAAACAGGATCAAGATGTACTTGGTTCTGTTTTTTCATGGTTCGAGAATTGACATAAGGAGTGCGTTTTTACGGCTGATAATCTCGAACTGTTATGTTGATGGTGGAAAGGCTAGGTTTTCTTTGAAAAAATTGCTTTCTTTGTTCGTAAAAACGCCAAATATGAACATTTGGCAGTCCCAATGGGAATGCTTTGCCACCTTGCCTCATTCGCTTTGCTCACAGGCATGCTCCCGCCTGCCTTTCGGCTGCGGTTCGAATCCCATGTCCCATGGGTTCGATTCCCGGTACGCCAGAAAAAACAAACCGCACCACTTGGTGCGCTTTATTTTTTGGCAGGACATACTGTGCAATTCACGAACCGATGAAATACGCGATTTGTTGCAGTTTGGGAAAGAAATTAAGGTGTTTTTAACGAAAGTTTAACTTCTTTGCATTTCATTTTTGATTGGTGGTAGTGGCCTGACATCCAAATTTAATTCTGGGTGCTCTTTCAACAATTTTTGCATTCCTTTGACCAAATACTCGCCAATAAAATCGTTACCACCAACTACAAAATCTTTAAATTTATGCCGTCTTGAACCGTTTGGCAATTCTTCTATAATTTCTCCTTTAACATATGTTTCATACAGTAATCGAAGTAGTTTATCAACCTTATTGCTGTCAGTGACATAGTGATTTTTAAACGCAAGATCCATTCCGAAAAAAGAGCCGCTACGCCCATTAGCATCAATAAAGACATTATTTGGCTTTTCATGTATTAAAAAAATGTAGTGAACACTATTATCAACACGACGCCGAACAACAAACTCTTCCCCGGGTTTCCAAGTGCTGTAAAAAAAACTTAAAAAATTCGCTGTTTCATTATCACATTTACTTGTCTGGAATCCATATGGTACACCAAACACTATTAACTCTGCCATTAGCTATCCTTTGTTTCTAGTATAGAAAGTATCACAAAACCTACATAAAATCAATTTTTAAATTTTGCTAAGTTCGTAAATCAGTGAAATGCTGTCTGTTTTTACTACCCAACTTACGAACTCGTGAAAGTATTAGAAAACAAAGAAAAATCGGGCATAAAACCCGATTTATTTATTTTGGCAGTCCCAATGGGAATCGAACCCATGTTACCGGAATGAGAATCCGATGTCCTGACCGCTAGACGATGGGACCAGCAAAAGTATGCGCCTATTTTAACGATTTTATTTTATTTTTCAATAACTTTTACAACAGTGTCGCAAATCTTGATAACTAAGCACTTGCGCATACTGGCCCTGAATTTATATAATAACGTATATGAAGTCCGAATTGTTCGATTTTTTAAATACAGACCTGCAATTTATTCGCGGGGTTGGGCCAGTGTTGGCGGCGCGGTTTAATGATTTGCTGGGCGGGCGACGGATTTTAGATTTTCTGTTGCATATACCCGCCTATGTCAAAGACCGTGGAATTATTGATTCTGTATCGGTTGCGATTCCTGGCGAAGTTGTCACCGTTATGGTGCAAGTTAAATCGCATAAAATCGGGCGCGCATTCGGTCGGCGACGCAGTCCTACGCGGATAACCTGTGCGGACCGAACAGGGAAAAAGTTGGTGATTCAATTCTTTAACTCGAATTTTTTAGAATACTGGACAAACAAGTTGCCAATCGGTGCGTGGCGGATTGTCAGTGGAAAACTGGAATCGGGGTCTGTGCCAACGATAAATCATCCTGATTTTATTGAAACACCTGAAAATGCCGACAAAATCCCAAAGATTCAGGCGATATATCGTTCAGGCGAAGGTATTACCCAGAAAACTTTCACCAATGTACGCAATCAGATTTTTGCGGCATTCGACGACAAAATAGCGGCTGCAGACGAACATATTGTCGAATTTTTCGATGCGCTGCGTCGGGCGCACTTTGCAGAAACAAATGCAGATTTACTGCCGATGTCGGATGCGGTGGTTAAACTGGCATACTTTGAATTGTTGGCGCACCAGACTGCTATCGCAATCAGTCGACGCAGTCGTCGCGATGAATCACATCATCGTACTGTACGCGCAAAAAAATATGATTTAATGGATAAATTTTGGGCGTCAGTACCATTTGAACTGACGGGCGCACAAAAACGCACGATTGATGAAATTGCCACCGATTTGGCGCGACCAATTCCTATGATGCGTATGGTCCAGGGTGATGTCGGCTGTGGCAAGACGATGGTTGCATTTGCGGCTAATGTTATGATGGCGGAATTTGGTGCACAGACTGCTTTGTTGGCGCCGACGGATACTCTGGCGATGCAACATTACACAAAATTAAAACCGATGTGTGATAAATTGGGGTTGGTCTGTGAAATTTTGACTGGGCGTGACAAAGGTGCAACACGACGCGAAAAATTGGTGTCGTTGCGTTCTGGGCGAACACGTTTGGTTATCGGCACACATGCATTATTTTCAGACGATGTTTGCTATAAAGACCTTGGGTTGGTTATCATTGACGAACAACATCGTTTTGGTGTAGCACAACGTGAAGCACTGCGCGCCAAAGGAAATAACCCAGATGTGTTATCATTGTCGGCGACGCCTATTCCGCGCACTTTATCAATGACGATATATGGCGATATGGATATTTCGATTATAAATGAAAAGCCCGCAGGGCGCATTCCAATCAAAACAACCAAGTTGCCGATTGCCCGAATTGATGCATTGATTGACCGACTGCGTCCCCAGATTGTGTCGGGCACCAAGGTTTTTTGGGTGTGTCCATTGGTCACCGATACTGGGGATAATGATGCAACAGCGGCAGAAAATAGATTCCGCGAACTGAAGCAACACTTTACTTGTGTCGGTTTAGTGCACGGCCAGATGGCCAAAGACGAACGCGATAAAATTATGGCTGAATTTGCACGGTCAGATTCCGAAATTAAAATCTTGGTTGCAACAACGGTTATAGAGGTTGGAATCGATGTACCCGATGCAACAATTATTGTGATTGAAAATGCAGAACGGTTCGGACTGGCGGCGTTACATCAATTGCGCGGACGCGTGGGACGTGGCGATGCCAAATCGTTCTGTATATTGCTTTATGGTGACAATGTGTCGCCCGATGGGTTAAAGCGTCTGGATATCTTGACCGAAACCGATGATGGATTTGTTATCGCCGAACAGGATTTAATGATGCGTGGCGTTGGTGAATTGCTGGGGACGCGCCAAAGTGGATGGATAAACTATCACTTTGTTGATTATCGTGCGCATCGGGATTTATTCAAATTGGCAACACGGGCGGCATCTGATATGACGACGATTGAACAATGGGTGCGTGATTTAATGTATATATTTGATCGAACTGCGACATTGGGGGCGTAAACAAAGTGCGAAAAATTTTTGTATGTTTATTGTGTATGATTTGCGTGCAACCATTGCATGCGGCATCATTGATAAATGATACAGAAATCGAATCTGTGGTGACGGAGATTGTATCGCCAATCGCGACGGCCGCAAAGATTGGTGACGGACGGATGCGCATACATATTGTGAATGACGATGACTTTAATGCATTTGTTATGGGGGGCGAAGATGTTTATATTTATACAGGATTACTTTCACGAATAAAATCCCCGAACGCGTTGCGGGCAGTAGTGGCGCACGAGATGGGACATACGGTTGGCGGTCACATGGCGCAAATGTCATCGCGTATGGAATCGGAAATGCGGCGTTCAATGCTGATTCAGGCATTGGGAATCGGTTTGATGGTCGCAGGCGGTAATCCAACAATGGGCGCAGGTGTCGTCGCCGGTGCAAGTGGAATTGCGCGTCAATCGATACTGTCGTTTTCGCGCGATGAAGAACGCGTTGCAGATGATATGGGGTTTGATTTGATGGTGCGTGCGGGCTTTAATCCAAATGGCTTTATCGATGTGTTTTCCCAGATGAATGATATGACATCGGTAACAGAATCGAAAATGAATCCGAATTCGATAAATCATCCGCTGACATCGGAACGGTTAAAAAATATGCGCGAAAAATTAAAGTCCGATGCAATTAAAAATAAAAAATTTAAAACAGACAGTGCCGATACAATCCAGCGATATGATTTAATCCGTGCAAAATTGGTCGGATATTTGGACAGTTTTGAACGTGTCAAAACACTGTATCCAAATACAGACAAATCGAATGCTGCAATCTATGCGCGTGCGATTGCAAATATGCGTGGTGGCAATCTTGGTGGTGCATTGGTTGGTGCCAAGACTTTGGTTTCACGACATCCCAAAAATCCATATTTTTATGAACTGGTCGGTGATATAGAATTTGCAAATGGGCATTATGACGACAGCATAGATGCATATAATCGCGCGCTGGAATTGCGCCAAAATTCGCCCCAGATTGAAACAGCGATGGCCGTCGTCCTGACCGAGCGTAATAAAGACGGTGATCGTGAACGCGCAATCGAATTATGTAAACGCGTGGTTTTGGTTGAACCAACACCATTGGCATACTGGACATTGGCGCGCGCATTTGAATCAGATGACGGGCGCAGCGATTGGGCGATGGCGGAATTCTATCGTATGCAGAAAAACGATGATAAATCACGTGAATATGCGCGTCGCGCGAAAACAAAACTGACCCGTGGTTCGCCCGAATATATCAAATCTGATGATATACTGCGTGGTGGAAAATAGTGCGCAATCCAATTCTATAGGTATTTGTTCGTATTGTTTGAAACACACCTGTGCGATATAATATTGGTGTCGTAAGTGACATAAATCAACAAACTTCGTATGGAGGGAAAAAATGAGAGGATTGACAGATTACGTTCTTGCACCATTGACATTTATTGGCGCGATAAACTGGGGATTGATTGGAATCTTTGGTTTCAATTTAGTTGCCTGGTTATTCGGGGCCGGAACGATGGTCAGTAATATTATCTATGCAATTGTCGGCGTCGCCGCTGTTGTATGGTTGATATTGATGTTCATTGATCGCCCAACGCGGTAAATGGATTTTTTAAAAGAAAACGATTTTCTTTGCACCGATTATCCTCCGCCGATTTTATCGGCGGGTTATTTTTATTTCATCACATCGTGAAATATTTGTGCGGGGATTGTACCACCTGTTATCTTGGACGACATCGGCGTATAATCGTCGTTGCCGACCCATGTACCAACAATCATTTTATCGGTTGCACCAATAAACCAGGCATCACGGTTATCGTTGCTGGTACCGGTTTTGCCACCAATTACACCCGGTGCAGCGGCACGATGTCCGGTGCCATCGGGCTTTGTCACATCAGCCAATAATTCCGTCATATATTCAACCGTTGTCGGCGAAAGTATCTGAATCGCATCTGATGGATTTCGTTCATACAACACATCGCCACGCGCATTTATCACACGGGTAATAGAATACGGCCGCACCGAATTTCCATTATTCCATATCACTGCGTATACGTTGGTTAAATCCAGCAAATTCATTTCGGACGCGCCCAGCACAGTTGAATATTCCCGCCGCAGTTTATTTCCAACGCCCATCCGCGCCGCCATATTCAGCACCGAATCTAATCCGTACAGTTCTGTCAATTTCAATGGCACAGAATTTACACTTTTTGCAAATGCGGTTGCCAACGATATATCGCCATAATATTTTTCGTTATAATTTTTAGGGTTATAGTCGCCAACCGAAAACGGTGAATCGTTTACAAAACTATCGGGCGTCATACCGTTTTCCAATGCAACCAGATAAACGATCGGTTTAAATGCACTGCCGGGCTGGCGTCGGGCGGTGACACGATTAAATTGGCTGGTCTGGTAATCATTGCCACCGACCATTGCGCGAATTGCGCCATCGCGCGCCATTGCGACAACTGCGCCCTGATAGTCCCCTGTATGCTTTGACAATGTATTCGTGATTTTATTCTGCAATTTTGTATCCAGTGTTGTATAAACATAAATATCCGAATCCATAATACCAATCTGGGATTTTAATTCATCAGTCACAAAATCCGTCCAGTACCGATATATATTTGTATCGGGCGCACTGATTCCGGGACGAAGTTCTGTTGCCGCGGCGCGCGCCTGGTTTATATCAATATAGCCCTGGCGCACCATTTCTTGCAATACGACGCGTGCACGTTCAAAGTTTTTATTCGGATGTTTATACGGGCTGTACGATGTTGGCGCTTTTAACATCGCGGCAATCTGTGCAGATTGGGCAATCGATAAATCGGTCGCAGGCTTTCCAAACATCACACGTGCAGCGGCATCAATTCCACGCATTCCGCCAACCAGCGACACACGATTCATATACAAATCTAAAATCTGATTCTTATTAAAACGATTTTCCAACCAATAGGATAAAATCAGTTCCTGGACTTTTCGTGAAATCTTTTTTTCGCGCGAAAGAAAAATATTCTTTGCGGTCTGTTGCGTAATTGATGAACCACCAAT
>Ga0310786_10000858_pt1 | contig 48340 bp, 38 predicted proteins | sample AusTroGonzalo_MG_FD_203881 | JGI IMG/M metagenome (GOLD analysis project Ga0310786, IMG submission 203881) | Bovine rumen microbial communities from tropical cattle in Woodstock, Queensland, Australia - Gonzalo_03 (v2) (version 2) | ecosystem: Host-associated > Mammals > Digestive system >...
GGCGTGGGGGGTAGGGGGGCTGTCATCCGATCCGGCGGCAGATGCGACAAAATTGTCGGAACGCCTCAAAGACCGAGCCCGGGGCGTGGGATGGTGAAGATGCGGGTCGGTATTTTTGGAATGTCTGGCGTAGCGCGGTTCGGCATTGCAATCGGGGGAAACCTTTGATATAATCTAACGCCATGGCAAAAGAAGATGACAGCGCGATTGAAGTGACCGGAACCGTAGTCAAGGTTCTGCCGGCCACTATGTACAAGGTCCAGCTCGACAATGGGCATGAAGTTCTGGCGCACATATCAGGCAAGATGCGCAAATATTTCATCAAGATCGCAATAGGCGACAAGGTCACAGTGGAGATTTCGCCCTACGATCTCGGCAAGGGCCGCATCACCTATCGTCACAAGACCTGATGGGGCGCCATCTGCTAGCTCTGCACGATGTCTCCCTCGCTTTCGGGGGAGACTTTGTTTTGGAAGGGGTGTCGCTTAACGTCGCGGCAGGCATGCGCGCGTGCGTCACAGGCCGCAACGGCGAGGGCAAATCGACTCTTCTCAAGGTCATAGCAGGAAGGCTTGAGCCGGATGTGGGCGAGATAATCCGCGCGCCAAACCTCAAGACGGCCTTCCTCGAACAGGAAGTTCCCGGCGACAGGACCGGGACAGTTCGCGAGGTGGTGGCGGCAGGACGCGACGCCACCGATGCCGCGAAGTACATTTCGCAGATGTCGCTCGACCCGGATGCGGAGTTCAATTCTCTTTCCGGCGGGTTGCGCCGTCGCGTCCTGCTCGCGCGCGCACTTGCCGACGTGCCCGATCTCGTGCTCCTCGACGAGCCTACGAACCATCTCGACATTCCGTCCATCGAATGGCTGGAGGCGTTCATCCGCCGCCAGACGGAGACGGCGTTCCTTTTCGTCACACATGACCGCGCATTTCTCCGGTCTGTAGCGACATACGTCTATGACCTGGACCGCGGCCGTCTCGCCGGCTGGAACTGCGACTATTCCACATTCGTTCGGCGCAAGGCGGACCTCCTTGCCGACGAAGAGGCGTATTGGGAGAAGAAGGCGAAGAAACTTGCCGTGGAGGAGGCTTGGATACGGCGCGGAGTGAAGGCGCGCACAACGCGCAACCAGGGCCGCGTAGAGGCTCTTCGCAAGCTACGGCTTGAGTTCGCCAATCGCCGCACCGCCGTGGCCACCGCGAATCTAAAGGTCGATTCCGCGGTTCCCTCCGGCGACCGCGTCATAAAGGTGGAGGACGTCTCGTTCTGCTACACGCCGGACTCGCCGATCGTGCGCGGATTCACGACCGATGTGCTGAAGGGCGAGCGAATCGGACTCGTAGGCGCAAACGGCACTGGCAAGACGACGCTTCTCAAGCTCCTTGTGGGGGCGTTGAAGCCGTCTTCGGGGGCAGTCACCATCGGCACTCGCGTCGAGATCGCCTACTTCGACCAACTCCACGCGCAGCTTGATCCCGAGAAAAGCGTCCTTGAATCCATTGCGGCCGATCGCGACACTGTTACAGTCGGCGGTGTCACGAAACACGTGTATTCGTACCTTGCCGATTTTCTCTTCACCCCAGAGCGCGCGCGTACTCCAGTGAAGGCGCTGTCTGGCGGCGAAAAGGCACGGCTTCTTCTTGCCAAGCTTTTCCTGAAGCCTTCGAATCTGCTCGTGATGGACGAGCCTACGAACGATCTTGACGTCGAGACGCTTGAGCTTCTCGAAGAACAGCTGATGGCATATCGCGGGACGCTTCTTCTAGTTTCGCACGACCGCGAGTTTCTTGACCATGTCGCGACGTCGTGTTTCGTCTTCGCCGGCGACGGCGAAGTGAAGGTCGTGGCGGGTGGATACGAGGAGGCGGCGCGCGCGTTGAAACGCATGGAGAAGGGAGTTGCCGCGGAAAAGCCTTCTGCCGCACGGCAATCCGCCGAACAGGCTCCACCGTCTGCTTCCCGCAAGCTCTCGTACAAGGAGAAGCGCGAATTGGATGATCTTCCCGCGCGCATCGAGGCGCTGGAAAAGGAAATCGCCGTCGCCGAGGAAATACTGTCGGATCCAGCGGCGTTCTCGAAAGACGCCGTGCGTGCCCAGGCGGCAGTTTCGCGGCTGCCGATCGCGCGCGAAGAGCTTGACGCCGCCGAGACCCGTTGGCTTGAACTTTCAGAACGAGGATAGAAAAGTGCAGACGCCCACAAAGACGCGGTTGAGATATCACATCCACACCTACGGCTGCCAAATGAACGTTCGCGACAGCGAAGCCGTGGCCGCTCTTCTTGAGGCAGCCGGGCATGTGCGCGCCGAAAACGAGGCGGACGCCGAGCTTGTGATCGTCAACTCCTGCACTGTCCGCGACATGGCGGAGCGCAAGGCATTGGGCAAATGCGGCAATCTCGTCGCAGCCAAGGAGGGGCGCGGCAAGGGTGCCGATGGCGCGAACGTGAAGATCGTGGGCCTCATGGGATGCGCGGTGAAGCGCCTCGGCGTGCGGGTGTTCGACAAAGTGCCGCGCCTTGATTTCGCGGTCGGCCCGCGCAGGTTCGGAATGATCCCTCGTCTCGTCGAACGTTGTCTTGCCGGCGAAAGCCGCGTCCTGGAGCTGCCGGGCGATGATGACGTCCCAGACGGCCTTGCCGCCCATCCCGACGCGCCTGCCGCCGCATCGCAGGCGCAGCCGTTCCAGAGCTACGTCACCATTCTCCTTGGATGCGACAACAGGTGCAGCTACTGCATCGTTCCAAGCGTTCGCGGGCACGAATACTCGCGCCCTGCGCGCGAGGTGCTGGCGGAGGTGCGCGCGCTCGCGGCGCATGGCGTCAAGGAGGTGTGTCTTCTCGGGCAGAGCGTCCTGCGATACGGCGTGCGCAATGCCGCATGGGATGACGCAGACGCTCCGTCGCCTGGCGGTTACGCTGAGCCGTTTCCGCGTCTGTTGGAGGCGCTTTCGGCAATTCCCGGTCTGGAGCGGATCCGTTTCACGAGCGCGCATCCTAAAGGCTGTACGGACGAGCTTGTGCGTGCCTATCGCGAGTTTCCGAAAGTGTGCCGTCATCTCCATCTTCCAGTGCAAAGCGGCAGTGATCGCATACTCGCCGAGATGGGCCGGCGATATACGCGGGCCGAATATCTGGCGGCAGTCCGGAAGTTGCGCGACTTCGATCCCGAGTTCGCCGTCACCACCGATGTGATAGTGGGTTATCCCGGCGAGACGGAGGCGGACTTCGAGGAGACTCGTTCTCTGATGGAAGAGGCCGGTTTCGACAACGCATTCATATTCAAGTATTCGCCGCGTCCCGGCACGCGCTCTGCGGCATTGCCGGACGATGTGCCCACGGAGGAGAAGGAACGCCGCGATCAGGTGCTTCTTGGCGATCAGGAAGTGCGCGGGCAGAACCGCAACGACCGTCTTGTGGGCACAGTGCGCGAGGTGATGGCGGAGGGACCTTCAAGAAGAAACGCCGATCGATGGAGCGGACGCGACTCCGGCAATCGCATAGTGGTCTTTTCTCCGCCCAAGGGCGTGCGCGTTGGCGATCAGTTGCGCGTTGCCATAACATCCGCCCACCCCCAGACCCTCTTCGGTGAAGTGGCTGCATCGGAAGTTTCCTCGTCTTCGGCACAGTCTGCAACCAGATGACATGAAGGTTCTTTCCTATGAAAAACAGAATAATCGAATTGTTTGCCGTCTTCTGCTCGATGTCCGCTGCCGTCGCGGCGCCGGCGCCGGGTTCAAACGCCGCAAAGGTGATTGAGAAGATGAAAGCGGTGGCGGAATCGCCCACTTACTACTGGTCATGGACGCATGCGTATGCGGGGATCAGTCCGTGGCATATGCGCGGCGATACTACATATGCGGTCAAAAAGGACGATGGCTTCGCGCCGATGTCAACGGCGGACGTTAAGCTGACGAGCAAATACCAGAAATATGCGGACGGAAAACGTCCCGTGATCAACTATGCCGACCTTGGAACCGTTACGGGCACTTGGTATCCGCCGCAGTTCTACGCCGCGAATCGTGCATCTCTCACGGCAGTCATAAAAAGACAGTGGCAGGAGTTGGGAGGCGTGATGGTGTTCTCTTGGCACATGGATCATCCGTACTGCACGAACGGGTTCCGCCGGGGTTCCTACCGCTACAAGTCGTCTGGCGAGGACCGCAACGTGATCAGGCAGATTCTTGACGGTACTGGAAGGCAATGCGGCACAGGGCGCATCGACGGGAAGGGCAATGGTCGGCCTTTCGCCAATCCGCGTGACTGGTACATGGCTTCGCTCAAGGAGATCGCCGATTTCTTCAACGGATTTGTTGATGACGAAACAGGGAAGAAGATACCGGTCATCATGCGCTATGGGCACGAGATGGACGGTACATGGTTCTGGTGGGGGCGCGGATGGTGCTCGTCGGCCGAGTTCCGCGAGTTCAGCCGCATGACGGCAGACTATCTGCGCAAAGCTTGCGGCGAAGACCAGATCATCTTCGCCTACACGCCCGACAAGACGTGGAAGGAATTCGGCAAGGAGGGCGACTCCGACAACACGTTCCTCGCGTACTATCCCGGCGACAAGTATGTGGACATCATCGGGATCGACGACTATACTATCGGGCACGGCGGCGACAAGAAGGCCGAATTGGCGCTTGCCGAGACCGTGCGCAAATTGCGGCTCATGAGCGCGTTCGCGAAGGAGCGCGGGCTGGTGACAGCACTCACGGAGACGGGCGGCGAGAAGAAGCGCGACGATTTCTGGGTGTACTTGCACCGCATCATGACGGCGGAGGGCGTCCATTGCGCTTTCGTTGACATCTGGGGCGAAAAATGCGGAATGTTCCCCGACACGCCTGCCTCTGAACGTGATGAAATCGCATTTTCGCGCCGCCCGGAGGTGTTGATGGCTGGCCCCGGCAACGGTTTCAGGTGAGCTACGGGATAGATCACGCGAAGATCGACGCGGCGATGTCCCTCATCGTTTCGCCGCCGACGCGTTGGCAAGTCGACGCCCAAGCTATCGTCGAAGTTCGTCCGTGCGTTCCTTTGACGCGTGTCCAGTCCTGGCAGGTGCCCGGAGGGAAGAGCCGGCCGAAGAAGAGTTCGCATGGATCGTATCCTGGCTTGTTGTGGATGTCGATGTGCGTAGCGTAGTCCGGGGCTTCGGCAGAGGATGTCCACCACGGGTAGGCGCACCACGAGCCTTTCTTCGCCACGAGCAGCAGCTCGCCGCCAGATGGATGCGCCCATGGCTGGGAATCGCGCAGCGTCACGCTTTCATAGTCGCCGGTCTCCTCGAGAATGCGGCGCGTCTTCTCCACAAGCTCCGGATCGCCGTCGCGAACGAAGACATGCGCGATTTCATGGTCGCACATCGCGAAGGCGAACGACGAATGGAAATCGGGGTATGTGCGTGCGCCTACTGGACGGACGTTGAAGAGCCCGGCGCGGCGAAGGGTGATGTTGGGGAGTGATGGAGGCGTATCCACCTCGGCGATGTCGTAGTCGCCGCAGACGGTTATCTCGGATTCCTTGGCGGCGGCGAAGTCCACGAGCTTTTTCAATTGCGATCGGAACTCCCTTAGGGCCTTTCTGGATGCATTTGAGGATGGTCCTTGCCGCTGCGAGGCGTAGTCGAGAGTAGGCATGTACAGGAAGGCGTAGTCCGGCACATGGGCTTCGGCCATGCTGAAGAAATTGTCGATGACGGCGCGGCCGACCTTGGGCGAGGCGAGAGGCCCCCAGTAGCGATGCAGAGGGAATGTGCCGCAGAGACGATTAAGGATTTCGCCCATACCTGCGGGTTGCGTGTAGTTGCGCATGATCATTCCACCTCCGTGCTTGTGGATCGGGGCGGGTGATATGACGGAATCGACGCTTTCTCCCAGCGATTGCTGCCAGAAGTACATTCCTATTTTCGCGCCGGCCGCGCGCGCCGCATCCCAAATGCGCGGACCGCCGACAAGTGCCGAGGATTGTTCCCAGAAGAGGGGTTTCCTCAGTTCGCGGGAGAAATATCCGTTGCAGACCATGCCATGCACGCGCGGCTCGGAGGCCGTGCGGAAAGTCGCCTGCGCCGTGCAGGTGACGGCTGGAAACGCAGACTGGGCTGGCTTGAAGGAAAGTCCGGCAATCTCCATTGCTCCGTTTTCCTCAAGCAGACGATGTCCAAGTCCTGCGGCGATTACGACAAGATGCTTCATCCTCGTTTGGTGGGCGCTACTGGACTCGGACCAGTGACCCCTACCGTGTGAAGGTAGTGCTCTAACCAACTGAGCTAAGCGCCCGCGCTTCGATGCGCAAAAACAAGAGATATTATGCCATAATTCGCGCCGGTTTGCAAGGGCGAAATTATGGTATAATAAAGGCCGCATGAAAACGCTAGCATTCTACGTGAACGAAACGAAAGCTGGAGCAGCGGACGTGAGACGCGATCTTGCGCGTCTTGCGCGCCGTCTTGGCTTTGAGGTGTCCGCAGATCCCAGCGCCGCCGAAGTCGTGGTGGTGCTGGGAGGCGACGGCACGATGCTCGGCGCTGTCCACGCCTGCCCCGGCGTGCCGCTTCTCGGCCTCAATCTAGGCTCTCTTGGATTCCTCGCGGGCGTCGAGGAGCCGGCTTTCAAGGACGCTCTCAAGGCGCTTGCGAAAGGGGAATACACTCTTTCCAGGCGGACGATGCTTTCATGGTCCGCACCAGGCAAGAAGGGCGGAAAGGCCCTGAACGAAATGGTCGTTTCGCGCGGCGTGAGCGGCCATGCCGCATCGATCGACCTGGATGTTGACGGACGCCCCGCGACGCGCTTCTCCGCAGACGGGCTTGTGGTGGCAACGCCCACCGGCTCCACCGCGTACTCGCTTGCCGCCGGCGGTCCCATACTGATGCCGGACTCGCAGGCTTTCGTTGTCACGCCCATATGTCCACATGCGCTTTCTTCGCGTCCTGTGGTCGTGCGCGATTCTTCGCGTTTCGCCCTCAAGGCGCATATCCGCGACGGACAGCAACTCGCGGTCTTCGCGGATGGCGTGCCCGTAACGAATCTTGGCGCAGGCGAGGTTCTTGAAATCTCCAAGGCATCCTCGCGCGCCACGTTGATAGAACTTTCCGGATGCAATCCGTATCGCGTTCTGGCGCGCAAGCTCGGATGGAGTGGCAGTGCCGTGAGGCGCTGAGTTGAAAGGGGCAGACAGGTGGAGCTTGAGGAGAAGATAGGATATTCCTTCAGGGACACGGCGCTCCTTGAGCGCGCGCTCACTACGCCGGCATGCCGCATGGATCACCCTGAGACGCTGGACAATCAGCGCCTTGAGTTTCTGGGGGATGCCGTGCTGGGGCTTTTGAGCGCCGAGTTTGTTTTCAAGAGCCATCCAGACGAGCAGGAGGGCGCGCTCACTGTGCGGCGCACGCATCTTGTTTCGACGGCAGCCCTCGCCGAGGCGGCCGAAAAGCTCGGATTGAGGAATTTTCTCAAGCGCAACGCCGGCGCGACGGAACTGCCGCCGCGCGCGAAGGTCCTTACAGATGCGCTGGAGGCCGTGATGGGGGCTGTTTGGCTTGACGGCGGTCTCGACGCCGCGCGTGTCGTGTTCAGCCGCCTTGAACTTTCACGAGAGGCGGATGCGCTCGATGCATGGGGGGCGAATCCAAAGGGATGCCTTCAGGTAAAGGCGCAGGCGATGCGTCCCTCGCGCAAGCCGGTGTATGAAGTGCTTAGCAGCGTTGGAGCGGCGCATGCGCCGGTGGTGACTGTGCGCGTGAGCGTGAAGGGACTTGGCGCGGCCGAGGCGACGGCGATATCGAAGTCCGCCGCCGAAGTGGCCGCGGCGGCTACGCTTTTGAAGAAAATTCAAAACGACAACAAAGAGGAGACGGCATGAAGATAAGGGATATACTTGCGCAGGGCAAGCCTAGTGTCTCGTTCGAGATTTTTCCGCCCAAGAAGGACGCTCCGTTCAAGCCGGTGAGGGAGACGGTTGCGCGTTTGGCGTGCCAGAGGCCGTCGTTCATGTCCGTGACATACGGCGCATCCGGCAACGCGCAGGCGAACACTGTCGAGGTGGCGGCTTTTGTGCAGTCGTGCGGAGTGCCGGCATTGGCGCATCTCACATGCCTTGCGGCGTCGCGCGACAGCATGGCCGATGAGGTCAAGTCGCTGAGGGCCGCAGGCATTGAGAACGTGCTGTGTCTGCGCGGCGATCTTCCCAAGGACGCGGCAGAGCCGCCGCCCGGGTACTTCCTCCACGCGGTCGATCTCGTGCGCGCGCTCAGGCCGTCCCCGTTCTGCCTCGGCGGCGCCTGTTATCCCGAATGCCATCCTGAATGCGAGCACATGGAAGACGACATAGCCCGGCTCCGCGAGAAGGTGGATGCGGGGCTTGACTTCGTGACGACGCAGATGTTCTTCGACAACAACGTGTTTTTCCGCTATCTTGCGAAATTGCGCGATCATGGCGTGACGGTGCCTGTGATCGCGGGGATAATGCCAGTCACAAACGGACGCCAGATCGCGCGCATTTGCCGCCTCTCGGGGACGTATCTGCCCAGTCGCTTCAAGGCGATAGTCGATCGCTTCGGCGACAATCCTGCGGCAATGCTCGATGCGGGCGTCACTTACGCCACGGAGCAGATCGTGGATCTTTTCGCGAACGGCGTAAATGCCGTGCACGTCTATACGATGAACAAGCCGGAGGTGGCCGAGCGGATAATGGCCAACCTCAGGGGTATAGTGAAGAACTGATTGAAATTCTACGGTATCGGGGAAAGGGACGCTTGAAAGCCGACGTCAAGGATGTCGCCCGCTATTTGCGTATGGGCAGACACGTTCCGGAGGGAGCGCTTGCGGCGCGCATAGAAGAACTGATCGCAGTCGCCGACGGCGAGACATGCCCTGCATGCACATGGCGCCGCTTCACGATCGAGAACGGGGCTGTAGGGTCTGGTGAATTGCGCATGAAGATATCTAGCACGCTTGCGCGCCATCTCGGCGAATGCCGCGATGTCTATTTGGTCTGCGGCACCTTGGGCGCTCGTTTTGATGCCTTCCAACGACGGGTCGCGGTGCGTTCGGGGGCGGACGCATTGATCGTCCAGGCGATTGGCGCTGCCCTTGTCGAGGATCTGGTAGATGTAATCGAAGACGAGATTCGCGCGGAGCTTGCCCCGGGCGAAACGCTTATCCAGCGCTATTCGCCTGGATTCGGCGATTTTTCCCTTGAGGCGCAGCGCGCGATACTTACGCTTCTTGACACGTCAAGGCGTATAGGTGTGTCGCTTACGGATACGCTTCTCATGGTGCCTTCAAAGTCTGTCAGCGCAGTGATAGGTGTTGAGGCGAAATGCGACGCGCCGTTCAAGGCGGTTGATGAACGTTCAGGCGATGTGATATAATGTTTCCGCAATCGAGAAGGTGATTTCATGGTTTTTGACATAAAGAAGGAAGTTGATTCTCTGCGCGAAGGAGGTCTTCTGTTCCTGGACGGCGGAATGGGAACCCAGCTGCAGGCCAAGGGGCTTCAGCCGGGCGAGACGCCTGAGCTGTGGAACCTGACGCGCGCAGCGGATGTGCGCGCGGTGCATGAAGCGTACTTCGCCGCCGGCGTGAACATCGTCTATTCAAACACGTTCGGGGCGAATCCCGCCAAGTATCATGGCGATGCGCCGCTGGCGGACGTGATCGCGGCAGGCGTTGGTCTGGCGAAAGAGGCTGCGTCCGCCGCAGGCCCGCGTCGTTTCGCCGCCCTTGACATCGGCCCCACAGGACGTCTCCTGAAGCCTGCGGGCGACTTCGAGTTCGATGCCGCGTACGACGCATTCGCGGAGCAAGTGCGCCTAGGCGCCGCGGCAGGGGCGGATCTTGTTGCGGTGGAGACGATGGGAGACGCATATGAGCTCAAGGCGGCCGTTCTCGCCGTCAAGGAGAACTGTTCTCTGCCCGTAATAGCCACGGTTGCGCTTGGCGACGACGGGAAACTGCTCACCGGCGCCGATCCGGAATGCGTGGCCGCTCTTCTTACGGGCCTTCGCGTCGATGTGCTTGGCTTCAACTGCGGCTTCGGGCCGGACAAGATGCTCCCATACGTCCGCCGCCTGGCAAGGGCCACGCACCTGCCCATTGTTGTGAAGCCAAACGCTGGGCTTCCGCAGATAGTCGACGGACGCACCGTGTTCACCGTAGGCCCGGAGGACTTCGCCAAGGATGTCGCGCTGCTGGTCGCGGCTGGAGCTTCCGCAGTCGGCGGGTGCTGCGGCACAACGCCTGCGCACATCGCGGCCGTCCATGATGCGCTTGGAGGCGACGCCGGGAAGAAGTTCATGGAAGCGCGCGAGGGCCGCCCGCAGTCGCGTGCGGACCTGCCGTGCGTCGTGACATCCGGCGCACGCGCCGTGGAGATACCGCTGCGCGATTCGATCCTCGTGGGCGAGCGCATCAATCCAACCGGCAAGAAGAAACTCCGCGCGGCGCTTACTGAAGGGGACGTTGCATATGTTCTGCGCGAGGCGGTGGCTCAGGCCGAGGCGGGGGCGCATGTCCTTGACGTGAATGTGGGCGTGCCGGGCATTGACGAGCCTGCCGTGCTTGACTCCACCGTGCAGGCGGTGCAGAGCGTCACCGATCTGCCGCTCCAGATCGACACTTCGGATCCCGCAGCCCTTGAGCGCGCCATGCGCCGCTACAACGGCAAGCCGCTCGTCAACTCGGTGAACGGCAAGGAGGAGTCGCTCAGAGCCGTTCTTCCGCTTGTGGCGAAATACGGCGGCGCCGTTGTGGCGCTTACGCTTGACGAATCGGGAATCCCGCCCACTGCGGACGGACGCCTCGAAATCGCGCGGCGAATCCTGGCGCGCGGCGCCGAGCTCGGGCTTTCGCCGAATGATTTTGTGATTGACGTCCTGTGCCTGGCGGTAAGCGCAGAAGCCGACAGCGCGAACGTGATTCTCGAATCGCTTCGCCGCGTGCGGAGCGAGCTGGGGTGCCGTACGTGCCTTGGCGTTTCGAACATCTCCTTCGGTCTGCCGGCGAGGCAGCATCTCAATGCGGCCTTCTACACGATGGCGCTTGAAGCGGGGCTGTCGGCGGGGATAGTGAATCCTCTCTCCGATGAGATGATGATAGCATACCGCGCCTTCCGCGCGCTGACCGCGCGCGATGGACAGTGCGCGAACTGGATAGCGAACGCGCCGGCTCCGCGCGTCGCCGTGGCCGTCGCGCCGCCGTCGGGCGCGCAGAGCGCATCTGGCGCGGCCGCGAACGAGTCGTCGCTATTCTCCGCGATACGCCATGGCCTGAAATCCGATGCGGCGGCAGCCGCCAAGGCATCACTGGCCGCAGGAACGGATCCGCTTGAGATCATCGAGAAATCGATCGTGCCCGCGCTTGAAGTCGTCGGCAGGGGATTCGAGGGAGGCACGGTGTTTCTGCCGCAGCTTCTGATGGCCGCAGAGGCGGCAGGTGCGGCGTTCGAGATCGTGCGCGCCGCATTCCCTGCGCGGGCGGAGTCGGTGAAGGGCCCGATAGTGATTGCCACAGTCAAGGGAGACATCCACGACATCGGCAAGAACATATGCCGCGCGCTGCTTGAAAACTACGGCTTCAAGGTGATTGACCTTGGCCGCGACGTGCCGCCGGAGAAAGTCCTTGAGGCCGCGCGCCGCGAGAAGGCTCGTCTGGTGGGGCTCTCCGCGCTGATGACCACGACTGTAGGGGCGATGGAGGAGACTGTGAAGCTCGTCCACGAGCAGTTCCCAGGCTGCCCAACGGTAGTTGGCGGAGCCGTGCTCACGGCAGACTATGCATCTAAGATCGGCTCGGACTACTACTCGAAGGACGCCATGGAGCTGGTGCGCCTCGCGGAGAAGCTTCTTGGCTGACGCGACTGGATGAATCATGATCACGCTGCACCTCCAGAGAGGCGAAGACGGACGTTTCGCGTTCACGGCAAACGCATCCGCCAACGCGCTTGCAGAGGCTGCGCGCTCGGTGGTGTGGTTCCCGGAAGAAATTGCGGCGGCGCCGATCGGACAAGTCCCGTCGATTCGCAATCTCTTGATGTTCCTGTCGGACGTTCGCGGACGCAAATTCAAGCGCGGGATTTTCCTCGGCGAAGACGTTCTTTCCCTCGCAGCCGATTTTCGCAAAGCCGCGAAGGGCATATCGGAAGGGCGCGTAGTGCCTGACGCCGTGCCGTGCGAGGGCGGACTACGCGCCGTGTGGCGTCCGGTGGGCGATGCGGACGCTTTTTTCACGGATGCGCTCATGCGCACGGCGGCTCTCTCTCCGCTTGAGACCGTCCCGGGCAAGATCGAGACCGTACACGATGCATGGCTCGCGGCGCTCCGCCGCCCTGATGGCGTGGTGAGATGGCCCGTGGAATCTGAGGTTGCGGCGTTTGTAAGGCATGTCGCCGAATGGCTTTCGCCTCTTGCTCTGACACCCGAGGAAAGGGCCCGGCTCAAGTTCACGCTCGCGCCGCCGCGGTCGCCCAACGGCGATTGGCGGCTCTTGTGCGATCCGCCAGCAACGCGCAGCGCTCTCACGGCGCTCGGACAGGCGGCAGTGGTCTTTCCTCCATTGCGTTCGCTTACGGGCGGCGCGGCGGTGCTTACGCCTGAGAGCCTTGAAGCGTTTGTGCGGACAGGCGCGGCGAATCTTTCCGCCGCCGGTTTCGCCGTGGACATCCCCGAAGGGCTACTTGGGGAACATGTGACCGCAGAGGCGGAACTGTTGTCGCAGGATGGGGCGGCGGACAAGAAGGAGCGCCCGTCCGGCGGCATCGAGGCGCGGTTCAAGGTCAGAGTGGACGGCGTGGTCGTCAATGAGCAGACGATCGAGTTTCTGCTCGAACAGCATACGCCGTTCGTGTACTTCAACGACCATTGGATAGAAATCGACCGTTTCGCATTGCGAGAAGCGCTGAAGGCGCTGCGCGCCGCGAAGGGGCGCAAGCTCTCGATGCGCGAGGCAGTGTCGTTCTCGCTTGGAACGCAGCGGGCCGGGCGCCTGAAGATCGAAGAGGTGAAGGCGCATGGCTGGCTGCGCGGACTCCTGAATGAACTGCGCGGCGAGGAACGTTTCCGCGAACTGCCGCCGCCTGAGGAATTGACCGGCGAACTGCGCGACTACCAGAGGCGCGGCGTCGCATGGATGGCGTTTCTCGCCCAATGGGGGTTCGGGCCTTTGCTGGCGGACGACATGGGTCTCGGCAAGACGATCCAGACAATTGCATGGATGCTCCATTTCAAGCGCGCTCGTGGCGGATGGAAAAAGGCCGGCGTGCTCGTTGTGGCGCCAGTCTCCGTAACGACAAACTGGACGCGCGAGATAGCGCGCTTTGCGCCGGGGCTGTCGGTCTATCTTCACCAAGGTTCCGACCGCGCGATGGGCGGCACGTTCCTGAGGCGCGTCCACAAGGCGGATGTGACCGTCACGGGCTACGCGCTTTTTGTGCGGGATTTCCGCGATTTCGCCGCGGCGGGATACGCCGCGCTGATCCTTGACGAGGCCCAGACAATCAAGAATCCAGACACGCGCGCCGCCAAGGCCGCGCGCGGACTCGGCGCGGAGGTTCGCATAGCGCTTACGGGAACGCCGCTCGAGAATTCGGCCGGCGATCTCTGGTCTCTTGAGGAGTTTCTCAATCCGGGTCTGCTAGGTTCGCGGCATGATTTCGCCGAGAGCTTCTCGCGTCCGATACGCGAAGACGCGAACTCGGGCGCCGCCGCGCGGTTGAAGCACATCCTTGAGCCGTTCCTTCTGCGCCGCCTGAAGACGGATTCCGGCGTCGCCGCGGAGCTGGGCGAGAAGCGCGAGGTGCGCGAGTATTGTCCGCTCTCGCCGGAGCAGCGGCGGCGCTACGAGGATGCGCTGGCGGCATACCGCAACGACCGCGCGGCCGAGTCGGGTGAAGGTCCGAGCCGGGGACGCGTGCTTGCGCTTTTGACAGAGCTGAAGCTGATTTGCGACGGCGACGGGAAGTTCGCGCGACTCGTCGATCTTCTCGAGGACATCTTCGCCGCCGGGGAATCCGCCTTGATCTTCACGCAGTACGCAAAGGTGGGGCGCGAGATACGCGCGCTTCTCGAGGAAGAGTTCGGGAAGAAGTATCCATTCCTGCACGGGGGACTTTCGCCAGATGAAAGAGAGCGAGAAATCGCCGCCTTCAACGGCGATGCGGAGCCTAATGCGTTCATACTTTCGCTTAAGGCCGGCGGATTTGGCCTCAACCTCACGCGTGCGACGCACGTGATACATTTCGACCGATGGTGGAATCCGGCGGTGGAAAGCCAGGCCACGGACCGTGCGCATCGAATCGGCCAGAAGAACACGGTATTCGTGCATCTCTTCATAACGCCGGGCACGCTTGAAGACCGCATAGACGAACTTCTTGAATCAAAGCGCCGCCTCGCGGGAGAGGTGGTCGGCTCCGGAGAGTCGTTCCTCCTCAAGATGTCTGGCGACGAGTTCGACAAGATCGTGGCATTAGGGCGCTAAGGCCCTGTGCGCCACCATTTGCAAAATTCGTATTTTGCCATATTGCGCGATGGGCGGTAATTTGGTAAAATACTAGCTCAATTTCGAACAGGAGAAGAAGAAAAATGAGCCAGCATCGTAGCCTTAAAGGTTCCAGCAAGATTACGTCCAAGCGCAACGTCCTCAAGCGTTTCGAGCGTGTAGACCTGCTCAAGAAGCGCGGTCAGTGGGTTGAGGGCGAAACTCGCGGCCTCGGCCTCAGGAAGACGAAGCCGGAGGCGTAAGTCCATTCGGTTCCCGTCAACAATGCCCCCTCGTCCCCAAGGCGAGGGGTTTTGCGTATAGTCGAAGGAAGATCATCATGAAGCAGACAGTCACAAGCAAGATTCTTTCAGCCCATCTCGTCGAGGGCAACCCGAAAACAGATTCCGAGATAGGCATCCGCATCGACCAGACTCTCACGCAGGACGCGACGGGGACGATGGCGTACCTTCAGTTCGAGAGCATGGGCGTGCCGCACGTCCGCAACGAGCTTGCAGTCTCGTATGTGGACCACAACACGGTCCAGATCGGTTATGAGAATGCCGATGACCATGATTTCCTCCAGTCCGTGGCGAAGAAATACGGCATCGTCTATTCAAAATGCGGCAACGGCATATGCCACCAGCTTCATCTTGAGCGTTTTGGCAAGCCGGGCAAGACTCTTCTCGGTAGCGACAGCCACACTCCCACGGGGGGCGGAATCGGCATGATCGCCATTGGCGCCGGCGGCATCGACATCGCGGTTGCGATGGCAGGCGGCGCGTTCCACATCCCATCTCCAAAGGTGCGCGGCATACGCCTCGTGGGGCGTCTGCAGAAGGGGTGCAGCGCCAAGGACGTCATTCTCAAGGTGCTGGAGAAGTTCGGCACGAAGGGGAACGTCGGTTGGATATTCGAGTATTTCGGCCCTGGGGTCAAGACACTTGACGTGCCAAGCCGCGCGACGATCACGAACATGGGCGCCGAATTGGGGGTCACGACGAGCGTGTTCCCGTCAGACTCCGTGACGCGGCAGTTTCTGACCGCGCAGGGGCGTGCCGGCGACTGGAAGGAGATTGTGGCCGACAAGGGTGCGGAGTATGACGACGTCTTCGAGGTCGACCTCTCCAAGATCGTCCCTCTGATGGCCGCGCCTCATTCTCCCGGCAACATAGTTTCCGTCAAGTCCATGATCGGCACCAAGGTCAATCAGATAATGATAGGCTCGTGCACGAACTCCTCCTACCGCGACATCCGCACCGTTGCGCTCTATCTCAAGGGCAAGCATGTCGCGGACGACGTCGAGGTCGGCATCGCATGCGGTTCGCGTCAGGTGGTGAACATGCTGGCGAAGGACGGTTCGCTCGCAATTCTGCACTCCGCAGGATGCCGTATGCTCGAGAACGCCTGCGGATTCTGCATCGGTGCGCACATGAGCCCGCGCACGGGCGCAGTGTCTCTGCGCACGAACAACCGCAACTTCGAGGGACGCAGCGGCACCAAGAGCGCGCAGGTATATCTTGTCTCGCCCGAGACCGCCGCCGCCGCCGCGCTTGCAGGCAAGGTGGTCGATCCGCGCAAGACGGCGCCGGCATCGGTCTCCGCGCCAAAGAAGTTTCCGGTCGACGATGCAATGTTCCTCTATCGCAAGACGGCCCGTCGCGGCGTGAAGGGGGCGGAGATCGTCCGCGGCCCCAACATCGCGGCCGTTCCCAAGGGCGAACCGCTCGCATCCTCGCTCAAGGCGGTGTGCGCCATCAAGGTCGGCGACAAGATCACGACCGACCACATAATGCCTGCAGGTGCGCGCCTCAAGTTCCGTTCAAACGTTCCCGAATACGCCAAGTTCGTGTTCGAGCCGTGCGATCCCAAGTTCCACGACTCCTGCCTCGCCAACAAGTCCGCCGGCTTCGCGAATGTGATAGTCGCCGGCGAGTCGTACGGCCAGGGATCCTCGCGCGAACATGCCGCCCTCTGCCCGATGTATCTTGGGGTCAAGGCCGTTGTCGCGAAGTCGATCGAGCGAATCCATCGCGCCAATCTGATAAATTTCGGCATCGTGCCGCTCGTGTTCGACGATCCAAAGGCGTACGATTCGGTGAAGGCCGGCGACAAGCTGGAGATTCCGGACCTGCGCGCGGCTGTCTCCGGCGGCGGTCATGTGACGGTGAAGACGCCTCGCGGATCTTTCTCCGCGACGGCTTCGCTTTCGGCCCGTGAGAAGACGCTTGTTTTGGCTGGCGGACTGCTCGCCTCGATCAAGTGAGCGCGCACGGCGAAAATATGGTATACTTTCCTGCATGAAAAACGACTGCGTGTTTTGTGCCATTGTCGCCGCCGAGATCCCGTCCTTCAAAATCTACGAAGATGACGTGGCTCTCGCCTATCTGGACATCAACCCTTGCACGGAGGGTCATGCCCTTGTGATTCCCAAAAAGCATGTCTCTGGCCTTGTCGATGCGCCCGACGAGATGCTCGCCGCCATGATGTCGCGCGTCAAGCGGATCGCCGCCCATTTGAAGGAGGCGCTTCCGTGCGACGGCTTCAACATCCTGCAGAACAACGGCGAAGCGGCCGGGCAGAGCGTGTTCCATCTTCACTTCCACATCGTGCCGCGCTACAACAACGCGCCGGAGGGAAAGCTTTCCTTCGCAAGCCATAATGGCGACATGGCGCATCTTGCGGCGCTCGCAGAACGCCTGAAGATGAAAGCATGAGCTGATTCATGGAAACGCCAGAGATCATCTACGGCAAAGCTGACTATTCCGAAATCTTGAAGAAGGATACGCGCTTCGACGCGCGCGCCTATGATTTCGTCCTGCAGACCATCGAAGAGGCGTCCGATCATGCAAAGGGCCACGTTTCCGGCCATGAGCTTCTGTGCTGGTTTCGGGATCTGGCGCTGGACGCATTCGGTCCCATGGCATATGCGGTGCTTGCCGACTGGGGCGTGAAGACGTGCGAGGATGTCGGCGACATAGTCTATCATCTCTATGATGCCAAGATCATCGGGAAGACGGAATCGGACTCTCCCGCCGATTTCATAGGCGGATTCAACTTCGCGGAAGAGTTTCTAGGCCCGTTCGCCCCATGACAAGGCTTGAAAGATTCGGTTTCGAGGCAGTGCGCGGCGCGGCTCCTTTGCTTTCGGAGGGAGAGTCCTTCGCGCGGGTGGTGTCCGGCCACGGAGACTATTTCCATCTTGTTTGCGACGAGGCGGAAGGGGAGATCGTGGCGCGCAAGAAGGCCTCGGCGTTTCTTGACGCCGGCGTGCCGCAGCCTGTGACCGGGGATTTCGTCCGCTTCGTCTACAATCCGCAGGGAGAAAGCCGGATTCTCGGAGTGGTGCCGCGATTCTCGGAATTCCGCAGGGTCGATCCTTCGTCCTCCGGGCATGGCGTGCAGATGGTGGCCGTCAATTTCGACGTGCTTTTCTTCGTGATGGGCATCGACGCCAATTTCAACCTCAACCGCCTTGAGCGCATTCGTGCGCTGGCGGACGATTCAGGCTGTTCGGATCGGCTTGTGCTTGTGCTTTCGAAATGCGATATGGGGTCAGTCCCCGATGGATTGCCCGGCGATTTGCCGCGCATCGAGCTGAGCGTGAAGACGGGGCAGGGCATGGATGCCGTAAGAGGATATGCGACTCCGGGGCGGACGCTTGCGCTCGTCGGTTCTTCGGGCGTAGGGAAATCATCGCTTGTGAACGCCCTTGCCGGCGAAGAATGGATGCCGGTGCAGGAAGTGCAGTCTTGGAGCGGCAAGGGCCGTCACACGACAACTTCGCGCGAGCTGGTGATGCTTCCATGCGGCGCGATGGCGTTGGACACTCCGGGCATGAGGGAGATGGGAATCCCAGGCGAGCGTTCCTCGCGTTTCCGTTCATCCGCCACGCATAGGTTCAGGTGAAGTTCTGCTGAAAGTAATGCGTCACTGAATAGCGCACGACGCCTTTCTTGGCCTACGGCGTTTTCGGGTTGTGGATGATTCGTGGATATGATATGATTGCCGCACGTGCAATTGCAAAGGCAAATCATGAAAAAGAAAATGTCCGTAGCTCTAGTCGCGGGGGCCCTCGCGTCAGTCGCCGCGTTCGCCGATTCGCTCGACTCCGTGGACACGTTGATCGGCGGCTCGTACCGCGGGCACACTTTTCCAGGCGCGACGTGTCCGTTTTCGATGGTGCAGGCGAGCCCCGACACTGGACTCTGCGACTGGCATCACTGTTCGGGCTATGTGTGGGAGGATCCATGCATCTACGGCTTCTCCCAGACTCATATGAGCGGCACGGGGTGCCCGGATCTGGAGGACGTGCGCCTGTTGCCGTTCTCGGACGACTTCGCCTCGCCCGATCCGCGCACGTGGCGTCTCGCCAAGGACTTTCGCACTGAGCGTGGAAGACCCGGACTATACACGGTCGCACTCACCAACGCGGGAGTGAACGTGGAACTCACCGCCACGCCGCGCGTGGGCGTGCACCGCTACACGTACGCCGAAGGTAAGCCGGTGAAGCTGCTCGTCGATCTGCAATGGGTCAACGCCAAAAACATGTCAGATGCCGTCGTGGCGTTCTCGAACCGTCTTGACGCGGCGAACGCCGCGATCATCGGCGGACGCCGTACGCACGCCTGGCTGAAGCGCAGCGTCTGCTGGAAGGTGGTGTTCGACCGTCCGTGGACGAATGCGCGTCTTCTGCCGAAGGCCGATTCGAAGGAGCGGGGCGAGCGCTGGGTACTGGAGTTCGCGCCCGGTGCGCCGCTCGTCGCGAAGGCGGCGATATCCACCGTGGACGAGAACGGCGCGGCGAAGAACTACGCCGCCGAGGCCGAGGACAAATCGTTCGAGGATATCCGCGATACGGCACGCGCGAAGTGGCGCGAACTGCTCGGTCGATTCGAGGTGCCAGGCGCCACTGACGAACAACGCATCGCGTTCTACACGGCGCTCTACCACCTTTTCATACAGCCGAACGACATCGCGGACGCAGACGGACGCTACCGTGGCGGCGATGCGCAAGTGGCGACGGCGAAAGACGGCGTCTACTACACGGGACTCTCCCTCTGGGACACATTCCGCGCCGCCCATCCACTCTACACTATCGCCGTGCCCGAGCGCGTGGATGGCTTCGTGAACTCGATGCTCGGACACTACCGCGCGATCGGATTCCTGCCCGTGATCCCCTACTTCGGCTGGGAGTCGCACTGCATGATAGGCAACCATTCCGTGCCCGTGATAGTGGACGCCTACAAGAAGGGCTTCCGCGGCTTCGACGTCGACCTCGCCTTCGAGGCGGTGACGAACTCGCTCACCGTAACGCATACGGATCCGTTCGGACGGCGGAAGGTCAAGGAGGACTGGGAACTCTACGACCGCTACGGCTACTACCCCTACGACAAGATTCGCGCCGAGGGCGTGAGCCGCACGCTCGAGTGCGGCTACGACGACTGGTGCGCGGCCGAACTGTGCAAGGCTCTCGGCCGCGGCGACGAGGCGTTCTTCCGTAAGCGCGCGGCGTACTGGAAGAACGTGTTCGACGCATCCATCGGATTGATGCGCGGGAAGGACACGCAGGGAAAGTGGCGAGATCCGTTCGACCCGTTTCAGCTGGGGCACAGCCATCTTCAGCCCAACGACTTCACGGAGGGCAATGCCTTCCAGTACACGTGGCACGTGCTCCAGGATCCGCAGGGCCTGATCGCGGCGATGGGCGGCAAGGAGGCTTTCGTGAAGAAACTGGACTCGCTCTTCGTGCAGCCGGAGAAGACCGAGGGCATGGGCTTCGTGGGCGATGTGACGGGCCTTATCGGGCAGTATGCGCACGGCAACGAGCCTAGCCACCACGTGGCGTACTTCTACACGCTCGCGGGAGTGCCGCGCCGCACGGCAGAAGTGGTGCGCGAGGTGTGCGACCGCTTCTACGGCATCAAGCCGGGCGACCTCTGCGGCAACGACGACTGCGGGCAGATGAGCGCCTGGTACGTGTTCGCCGCGATGGGCTTTTACCCGTTCAATCCGTGCGGGGGCGACTACGTTCTTGGCGCACCGCAACTGCCGGAGGTGCGCGTGGCGCTGCCGGGCGGCAAGACCTTCCGCGTCGTGGCGAAAAACATCTCGCGCCAGAACAAGTACGTCCAGTCCATCACGCTCAACGGAAAACCGCTTGAGGGGTCGATCATCCGCCAATCCGACATCGTCGCCGGCGGTGAACTCGTCTTCGACATGGGTGCTGCGGACATTCCGTTGCCTCCTTCTGCGCGCACGCCTTTTCTGCCAGGGGAGCCGGTGCGGAAGGCAGCCGAGGCCGTGGGTTCGGGGACGTGGCTGTGCGGCGACAAGAAGGCTTCCGTCCGCAAGGGCGACGGCAGCTGGGTGGAGGCTTCGATAGTACCTTCTGCCTACGTCAAGAGCAACATCAAGGGGCGGTATCTTGCCATTGAGATCCGCCTGGCCGGAATTTCGGTTACGCCGCGCCCGAATGTCGATGACTTCGTGCAGCTCGCGTTTTCGCCCGGCGAAAAGGACGGCACGCTGAACCTGGACGCCATTTTCAGCGCGGACAAGCTGGCGGCTCTCACGCCCATCGGAAAGAAGGCGCATTTCGACTGCCGCGTTTCAATGTCAAGAAACACCCCTGACCTCGTTTGGAATGCAGATTCCGGCGAGTGTGTGGCATACCCGGACGATTCTTCCTGCCGGATTTCGGTTGTCCTTGATCCTGTGGCCCGCAAGTCCGCGCGCGTCTGTGACATAGTGCCCTCAGGTGAGGGCAAGATATGCCAGCATCTTGTCTGGACCGTGCCTGCGGGAGAAGGCACGGTCTCGGAAAGGATCATGATAGACTGCGGTCCGTCGACCGGCTTCGCACGGGATATGGAGCGTTGCTATGGTGCGGTGAATTTCGACAGAAGAGACGCGATCCATGTGCCGATCCGCCCCACCCGCAACCTTCTCGCGAACGGAGGCTTCGAACAGGGATTGAAGGGATGGCACATGCAAATCCCCTGCAACGTGACTTTCGCCGGCTATGCGGATCCTGTGAGGAACGGCGGCACGTGCTACGAGGAGATCGTGCGCGACGCGAAGTTCGGCGCGCAGGCAGTTCATTTCAGGACTCTGTTCCCCGGAAGCACGCCTGATACCTTTACGTGTGCGCCGGTGTCGCTTATTCCGAACCGCCCGTACACGGTGTCGTTCTGGGCGAAGAAGGACGCCGGCACGAACGGATGGCTAAAAGCCCAGATCGTGACGCCTGTGCGCCGTAAGCGTGTGACAGCCCTTGACGGCAAATCGGTTCCCTCTTTCGGAAATCTGCGACTTGATACTGATTGGCGTCGTTTCGAGAAGGCGTTCCTTTCGTCGAACGGCGTGGCCGAGGTTGTCTTCTCCGGGCAGGGCGTCACCTTGGACGGCGTGATGATCGAAGAGGGCGATCATGCCACCGATACCGTGGACGATCCCGTGGTGGCGCATCTTCTTACATCCAATCCCCGCAACGATCTTGTGCTCGGCGCGCCGATGGACGCGCGGCTTGCGCTCTCCGCCGAACATCCCGCGGAGGGCTCCGTGCGGGTGCGCGTGTTCAACTACTATTTCGAGACCGTACACGACGCGACGTATCCGTTCCGCGCGCCATGCGACCCAATCCCCCTTGGATTCGACCAGGCGAGGATCGGTGCGGGCGTGTTCTCCGTGCGCTACGACTTCTCGGTGGGCGGGCTGTCGTGGACGGACTACGAGCGCTTCGCCGTCACGGCGCCGCTCAAGAACGAGCATCCCACGGCGTTCTTCTTCCTGCACTATCCGTTCTTCCAGACTCACGGCTCGACTGGTCCGCTGTTGGCGGAGTGGATGGTCGCGCGCGGCATGGGATCGACGAGCTGGCCGCGGAACGACGACCGCCGCAAATCGCCTCTGAAGGATCTCTACGACACCGGGCGCTTCAGGAGCGGCGTCCACACGCTGGAGCACGATCTGAAGTTCCGCTATCCGAAACGTTTCGCGTACGGCACAAATGGCTTCGCGAATCTGACGACGAACGTGACGGACGAGGTGCTTGAATTCATCGAGAAGGAAGCGTATCTGTCCGGCTCCATCTGCGAGAAGGACGATTGCCGTTGGAGTCTCTCTTTTGAGGAGGATTGGGCGTTGCCGCTTTTGAGGAAGGACGCCAACTTCGCCGATTACTTCAAGTGCCAGTACGCATGCTGGAAGGGGCTTAAGCGCGCATTCGACGAGCGCGGGCTGAAACTGCTGTATGCGCCTTCGCATGGAATGTGCAACTACAACAAGGTTCCTCCTAAGGAGATCGGGACAACGTCTGACAGACGTTGGGTGTTCGACCGGATGCTGGAGGAGGCGCATAAGCGCGGATTCAAGTACAATCTCATTTCCATGCACATGTACGGCGCCAATGACGGCTCGATTCTGGAAAGGAAAAGGTATGGACACTCTGCGCCGCACGACAGGAACGAAAATGCCGCCCATCTCTTCAGTAGGCTAGAGCATTACGGGTATGGCAATGACGTTCCTGTGCGGTTCGAGGAAGGGTTCAACGTGCTTCCGTTCTACATTCCGGAATGGGGTGCTACGGGAAGCGGGGACAAATACTATTCAATCACTCCCTCACAGGCGTACGGGCACACGGAATTCCTCCAGGCGGGGGTGATCGCCCGCATCTATCTTATGGATCTGAAATGGTGGCCGCGGGTGGAGACGGCGCACGTGTGGCAGCATCGCCCGGTGATGGACTTCAATCTTACGCCTTGGATGTGGACGAAGGTGTCGAACACGCTCGGCCACCTTCTGCCCGATCCGCGCCATGTGGCCGATGCGCGTCCGTTCGAGAATGTCCGCGCGTACGTCTACCGCCAGAAGACGGCCTCGGGCTCATACGGGGTACTGGCGATGTGGACGTGCGACAACGATGTGGAGCTTGGCGAGAAGAAAGGCCCTGTCGTCAAGCTGGCGCTGCCGGATGACGTGCGCCTTATCGATTTGATGGGGAATGAGCGCAAGCGCCCGGATGGCGGAATCCCGCTGACTCCTGCGCCGCTGTTCATGGTGTCGGACGATGTCGCCTCCCTGTCCCGCGCGATCGGGAAGTGAGCGCAGGCACAAAACTGTCAGGTTTTACTTTTTACGGTTGCGGGAAAAACTTGAATATGATATCATTGCGCTACGTATGACTGTAACTAGGTGAGTTCTGCGCGCCGCGTAAGCGGTGCGCGCCGCGTAAGCGGTGCGCGCCGAAAGAAGGAGCGCAAAGAAATGTCGTTTAAAACGCTTGTGATGGTCGCAACGATGACTTCGATTGCGGTGGGCAATTCCACCTTTGCCGCGACGGATGTGTCCGTCGCGAACGGTGTCGCCACGCTTGAAGTGGGTTCGCAGTACACGGATGCGTCGCCGTATGTCATGACATCAGATGACGCGGCTGCGATCCTTGACGCCAACGTGCAGGAATTCCACAAGACAGGCGATGGTTATCTTGCCGCAGATGCGGCGAATGCATCCATTGCGTCTTTCACTGGCGTAATCCGCGTGAAGGGCGGCGTCTATCGAATTTCGGCGGCGGCGGACGTGGGAACATCCGACGGGGCCACCTATGTCGAAAACGGCGCGACGCTCGAGACGGTCGGTTCGTCGGAGATCAATGTCAGCCATGAAGCGTTCCATATCGTAGGGACTGGCGTTGCCGGCAAGGGCGCGATCGACTTCAATTGCGGCAACGATACGGTCGTGAGAATTGCCTCCCTGACGTTAGACGGGAACACGACCATCCGTCACGTTTGTCCGGTTTATACATATGACAAGATCGATCTTGCGTTCCACACGCTCGACATAGTCCCCATGCGTGGGTATGCGGCATTTGTCTCGGGCGACACTCGCCAAAACACCAATGTCAGATTCGTCAATGGCGGACATGTCTTCTATGATCGCTTGAATTCATTCAGCACATCGTCCGTGAATTTTGGCTTCAAGTTCGTGGGCGGCCCGGAATGCACGTTCAATGCCGGTGGATTCGTAAACTACGTGCCATACGCTTCAAATACGCCCTGGACGTGGGTGGTGATCAATCCCCTCAACCTTCGCATGAACAACGGAACTTCGACGGATTTTCCCGAGAGTAAAATCCTTTCGACGAACGAGGCATTCTGGGGCGGCCCTGTTGTTTTGAATGCTGATGTCAAGCACGGAAATGACTCGGCCAGCGATGGGCGGTGGCAGATTGCCGGCTTCAAGAGCGCCGTCAGCGGCTCCGGGAATATTTACATGGCAGATGCTTCCAAGAAAATCCAGACATGGTTCAAGCTTGGAAGTGCTAATCCGGACTGGACGGGCACCATATCCGCAAAGCGCGATTTCGAGGTAGTCACAAACACAGCCGGATCGGCGTACTCGCGCCACACCGGTATTGCTCTGTTCGCCGACGGCGCGCTGACGCAGAACACGCTAGAGCTCAAGAATGCGGAGTTGGCCCTTGCGGGTGACGATCCCGTAATCAATCTTCCCGATATCGTCACCGAAGGGTACGGTCGCATCTGGGGGTCCGTGACCGGCAAGGTGGGAAGAATCGAGAAGACAGGTGGCGGCGCGCTGCATATCGCAGGGATGCTTCGCGTCACGAATAAACTTTCCGTGGCATCCGGCTCGCTAATGATGGAGACTTCGAATCTATGTTCCCGCATACTTTCAAGATACAATTATAAATCCTTGGGTTTGAGCGGCCTCTCGGAAACGATGTATGTCGACGGCCAATCCACGACCAACGGCCCGACGGTCCGGACCGAAGGACCTGTTGCGGGGTTCTTCGATGGAAATAATGCCTATGAACGAGATACTTTCATCGACGCTGTCCTCAACAAGTACATGACATCGGGGCCGGGATACGACGAAACTTCGTATTGGTGGAAGGACCGGTCGAACAAAACCGTCTATCGTTATGACGGGTATATCTGGAATCGCAGCTCGGAGAACGTGACGTGGGGATTCATGAGCTGCGGCAACAGTTCAAGCGAAATATGGTTCGAGAACTCGGAGGGAGTGCTTCAGCGTGTGCAGGCGGGAAATTGGTTCGACTCTACGCAGGCTGTCATAAATGCATATTCCGAGGTGACGTTGAAGCCCGGCCCCAATCGCATCGCATTGACCATGAAAGGCAATCAAGGCGCTTCCGCCGGAGCAAACATTGCGTCGAGTCTGGGTTTGAGCGGAGACGTTCGCCTTTGGACCAAGAAGCGTGCATTCTCATACGATCCCGATCTTGACAACACGTTTCATGATGGTTATTGGACTCAGACTTCATACGAGGCGTTCGACCCGTTACTTGATGCCGACGGCGAGGGGACGATGTTCACAACCGTTCCCTACACGGCGGCGCAGCTGATCGAGATGCATAAAGACGAGGTTGCCGCCGACCTTGAAGAGGTCATGCCGTATTTTGCCGAGATCGAATTTGCGGACGGCACGTCGCTCGACCTTGGCGACCTTGATCCGCTTCTGACGTTTCCTCTTCATGACGTGTCCGGCTTCCCGTCGATCACCGGCGGCAACGTGAAACTGAACGGCTCCTGGCTCTTTGACGGAGCGGCGCTGCAGGCGGGCACGAATTGCGTCGACTCGACCGGCGCGATCTCGTTCGCGCCGGGTTCGTGCGTGTTGGTGGACGACACCACGCTTCGCGGGAAATTGGATGTAGCGCTATTTCAGGCAGAGGGCGGGTTCTCCGAGAACCTTCCGCAGATCGATTTCGTCGGCAACAAAGAACGGGCGAAGAACATGCGTTTTGTCTTGTCCGATGACGGCAAGATCCTTTACATGAGAGACAGATCGGGCATGACCATAGTATTCCACTAAGCGCACGAATAAGACATGAAGAATCTGATACGCTGTGGAATGATCCTTGTGGCGGCGGGCATGCAACTCCATGCGCTGCCAAGTATGGCGGTCGTTCCCGCTCCACCTTCAGGGCGTACGCCTTTTTTGCCTGGGGTGTCGGCGCGGAAACCTGCAGAGACCACGTATTCGGGGTCGTGGCTGTGCGGCGACAAGGAAGTTTCCGTCCGCACGGAAAACGGCGGCGCTTGTGTGCAGATCCTGGTAAAGCCTCCCGCGGGCGTGAAGAGCAAGGTCAAAGGGCGCTATCTTTCCGTGGAGTTCCGCATCGGCGGAATTTCCGCCGTGCCGCGCCCGAACGTCGCCGATTTCGTGCAGCTCGCGCTCTCGCCCGGCGAAAAGAACGGCACTCTGATTCTGGACGCCGTTTTCGACGCGGCCAAGCTGGCGTCACTCACGCCCACCGGAAAGAAGGCGCATTTCGACTGCCGCGTTTCAATGCCGAGGGGTAGTCCCGACCTCGTCTGGAATGCCCAGACTGGCGAATGCGTAGCCTATCCGGAGGATCCCGCATGCCGGATGTCGTTCGCCTTTGATGCCGTGGTCCGCAAAGCCGCGCACGTCGGCGACATCGTGCCACGTGGCGAGGGCAAGATATGCCAGCATCTTGTCTGGACCGTGCCTGCGGGAGAAGGCACGGTCTCGGAAAGGATCATGATAGACTGCGGTCCGTCGACCGGCTTCGCACGGGATATGGAGCGTTGCTATGGTGCGGTGAATTTCGACAGAAGAGACGCGATCCATGTGCCGATCCGCCCCACCCGCAACCTTCTCGCGAACGGAGGCTTCGAACAGGGATTGAAGGGATGGCACATGCAAATCCCCTGCAACGTGACTTTCGCCGGCTATGCGGATCCTGTGAGGAACGGCGGCACGTGCTACGAGGAGATCGTGCGCGACGCGAAGTTCGGCGCGCAGGCAGTTCATTTCAGGACTCTGTTCCCCGGAAGCACGCCTGATACCTTTACGTGTGCGCCGGTGTCGCTTATTCCGAACCGCCCGTACACGGTGTCGTTCTGGGCGAAGAAGGACGCCGACACGAACGGATGGCTAAAAGCCCAGATCGTGACGCCTGTGCGCCGTAAGCGTGTGACAGCCCTTGACGGCAAATCGGTTCCCTCTTTCGGAAATCTGCGACTTGATACTGATTGGCGTCGTTTCGAGAAGGCGTTCTTTTCGTCGAACGGCGTGGCCGAGGTTGTCTTCTCCGGGCAGGGCGTCACCTTGGACGGAGTGATGATCGAAGAGGGCGATCATGCCACGGAGACCGTGGACGATCCCGTGGTGGCGCATCTTCTTACGTCCAATCCCCGCAACGACCTTGTGCTCGGCGCGCCGATGGACGCGCGGCTTGCGCTCTCCGCCGAACATCCTGCGGAGGGCTCCGTGCGGGTGCGCGTGTTCACGACGCGACGTATCCGTTCCGCGCGCCATGCGACCCAATCCCCCTTGGATTCGACCAGGCGAGGATCGGTGCGGGCGTGTTCTCCGTGCGCTACGACTTCTCGGCGGGCGGGCTGTCGTGGACGGACTACGAGCGTTTCGCCGTCACGGCGCCGCTCAAGAACGAGCATCCCACGGCGTTCTTCTTCCTGCACTATCCGTTCTTCCAGACGCACGGCTCGACGGGTCCGCTGTTGGCGGAGTGGATGGTCGCGCGCGGCATGGGATCGACGAGCTGGCCGCGGAACGACGACCGCCGCAAGTCGCCACTCAAGGACCTCTACGACACAGGGCGCTTCAGGAGCGGCGTCCACACGCTGGAGCACGATCTGAAGTTCCGCTATCCGAAACGTTTCGCGTACGGTACATACGGTTTCGCGAACATGACGACGAATGTGACGGACGAGGTACTTGATTTCATCGAGAAGGAGGCGTATCTGTCCGGCTCCATCTGCGAGAAGGACGATTGCCGATGGAGCCTTTCGAACGAGGAGGAGGCTGGATTGCCGCTTTTGAAGAAAGACGCCAAATTCGCCGATTACTTCAAGTGCCAGTACGCATGCTGGAAGGGGCTTAAGCGCGCATTCGACGAGCGAGGGCTGAAACTGCTGTATGCGCCTTCGCATGGAATGTGCAACTACAACAAGGTGCAGCCCGAGATGGCCGGGAAGCCATTTGACCGCCGCTGGTCGTTCGACCAGATGCTTGAGGAGGCGCAGAAGCACGGATTCAAGTATGATTTCATTTCCATGCACATGTACCATGCCATTGACGGCTCGGTGTTGTCGAGCAATAGGAGGAACGATCCGGGGATGCTCCAGGACAGGAATGACAACGCCGCATATCTCTTCAGCAGGTTGGAACATTACGGTTATGGGGTTGATGTTCCCGTGCGCTTCGAGGAGGGATTCAACATGCTTCCGTTCTACATCCCGGAATGGGGGGCTTCCGGATGGGGCGACTGGTACTATTCCACATATCCATCGCAGGCATACGGAAATACGGAGTTCATACAGGCGGCTGCAATGGCCCGCATCTATCTGATGGACTTCAAGTGGTGGCCGCGGCTGGAGGTCGCTCATGTGTGGCAGCACCGCCCGGTGATGGACTTCAATCTTACGCCTTGGATGTGGACGAAGGTGTCGAACACGCTCGGGCACCTTCTGCCCGATCCGCGCCATGTGGCCGATGCGCGTCCGTTCGAGAACGTCCGCGCGTACGTCTACCGCCAGAAGACGGCCTCGGGCTCATACGGCGTGTTGGCGATATGGACTTTCGACAACGATGTGGAACTTGGCAAAAAGAAGGGGCCGATCGTCAATTTGGCGCTGCCAGATGATGTTCGCTTTGTCGACTTGATGGGTAATGAGCGCAAACGCCCGGATGGCGGCATCCCATTGACCCCTGCGCCGCTGTTCATCGTGTCGGGCGATGTCGCTGCCCTGTCTCGCGCTATCGGGAAGTGAGATTTGGAATTCTAGTCGCCGGGTCGCCCCCGCGGCATCGTCGCTGCCGCAATTGATTTCTTCGCAGAAGCGCAAAAGGACATTTGCAAAAATGAGAACGAAAAGCGACAGGCAGATTGATTTTGCGGGGATTCGTGCCATTATGGCACAAAAACGGCTTGCCGTCCGTGTTTGGCATGGAAGTTGCACTACACCCATTTAGCGATTGGCATGGTGCCGATTGCATCAAACAACAAAAAGGAACACAACCATGAAACTGAAAATGAAGAAGGGTTTTACCCTCGTAGAAATCATGATCGTGGTCGCCATCATCGCCATTTTGGCCGCTGTCGCGATCCCGAACTTCATCAAATACCGCAAGACTTCGCAGATGAATGCTTGCATCAGCAACCTGAAGCAGATTCAGGCGGCGTGTGAACAGTGCAAGTTGGCGGGCAAGACGGTCAGCGACGCGAACATCTACGGCACCGACAATTACATCAAGGTCGCGCCGAAGTGCCCTGCGACGAGTGCCGCATACACTCTTCCTTCGGGCGATGCCGATCCGGTCTGCCCCAACCCGGATGTTGGCGGCGATGGTTATACGCATGCGCTGCCGACGGCTTCCACCGGCACCGGCGGTTGATGCGCATGATGCGCATATGAATTTGCGGGGCGGAGTCTTCTCTGCCCCGTAAATTTTTATGGTATAATAGCACCGTGACGTACGCTTTGAGAAAATTGATAGCTTTCGTGTTCCTCGGCGGGATGTTCTGGTTCATCTATCAGGATCTGGACAACCTGGACAAGCCGTGGTTCATGCATGCGCTTGGTCTGATTACGATCGTATTCGCTTTTTTCTGGCTGCTGATTCCCATGATCGTAGTGTGGATGCGGATTCGCCGCCGTCGCGCAAACAACAGTGCACGTTATCGGAATTGGCTGGCCGAGGGGGGAGTGGCGAGCATTCGTCCGCGTCCTTTGAAGGCAATGAAGGGGCAATCCTTCGAGCCGGACGAGCTCGTGTTCTTCCATGAGAAGGGCACGCTTTATGTGGCTCTCGGAGCGCCTGGATTCGAGGCCGTGGCAAGGCCGGTCGGCCGACCTAGCGATGTGGCGTTTCCCGGGCATCGGCGCAAATGCCATATCTGCCAGCGTACGCATGGCTACATAACGAACCGTCGCATTGCATTCTTGGGGAAGGATCTCGACATCGGCATTCCCCTCGCGGAGCTAAGGGATTTCGCAGTCACGCCAGGCGGGATGGTCTTCAAGTCCGGGCTCTTCGCCTTCACATTCCAGAATCCGCTCATCGTTGCCGACATTCTGCGTTTCGCGGATTTGTGAACAATGAAAAAGTCATAGGCAGGCATGATCCATGAACGACAATGTTTTCGAAATCAACAATGTTAGTCGCGCGTTTGGCCAAGTGACGGCGGTCGACGGCCTCACGCTTTCATTGCGAAAGGGCGAGGTGACCGGCTTTCTCGGCACCAATGGCGCGGGAAAGACAACCACCATCAAGATGCTTATAGGGCTAATTCGTCCTACATCCGGCACCGTGCGTCTCTTTGGCCGCGATCCCGTAGAATCTTCCGTGCGGGCGCGCATTGGATACATGCCCGAAATGGCGTACTACTATCCATTCCTCAATGTGAGGGAACTGCTCGCATTCTACGGCGGCGTTTGCGGCATGGACGGGAAATCGGTGAAGTCCAGAACCGACGAGCTCCTTGAGGCGGTTGGGCTGGTTGACGCCGCGAAACGTCCGCTCAAAACGTATTCGAAGGGAATGCTTCAACGTGCCGGAATCGCGCAGGCTCTTCTGAACGATCCTGATCTGCTGATACTCGACGAGCCGTTCACCGGCCTCGATCCGCTTGCGCGCATTCACTTCCGCGAGCTCATCAAGAAGTTGCGCGAAAAGGGGAAGTCCATCTTCTTCTCATCGCATGAGCTTGGCGAGACGGAGCTTCTGTGCGACAGCGTCGCCATAATGAAGAAGGGCCACTGCATATACCATGGCCCCGTGGATCGCCTGGCGGGCGATGGCGGCGGCAACCTGGAGCGTCTCTTTCTTGACGTGCTGGAGAAGGGAGGCGTGCAATGAATGGACGCATCAGGAGAATCGGCGCGCTCGTGAAGCTTTCGCTTCTGGAACTGTGGCGGCGCAACGACATGTTTGCGCTTCTTGTCCTGGCGCTCGTGCTTCTTGTGCCGCTTTCGATGGCGCGTCCATTCGGGGCTACCGGCGCAACGCGCTACTTCGACGAGGCGGCCTTGCTTCTCGTCTGGGGTTATTCTCTCTTCATTTCGCTGGGGGTGGGCGGACGCCTTTTCACGAGCGAGTTCGCCAACCGAACCGTGTATCCGCTTCTGGCCAAGCCGGTGTCGCGCGGCGAGCTGTTGCTTGGCAAGTATCTTGGCGCCGTGGCGGCGGCTTGGTCTGCGCTGGCGTTCTTCTATGCGTTGTGGGCGGTGTCTTCCGCTCTGCGCGGCGGAGAATGCCTTTCCGTGTGCTTCTTTCAGGCTTTCGTCCTCCACGCTCTCTTTGCGGCGTTGGCCGTGGCCGCTGCATTGTGCGGCTCCTTCTTGTTTACGCCTTCGGCAAGCACGACGCTTTTGGCGATCCTTTTCCCGGCGATGTTCTTCTTCGGCAGACGGCTCCCCGAATATGCGGAGAATGTCTCGGGTGCGCTGAGATGGCTTGTAGACGCGTTCTACTGGGTCGCTCCGCATGTTGAGTTCTTCGACATGCGCCAGCGTCTTGTGCATGGATGGGGCGGAGTAGAACCTGGCGTGTTTCTGGCTGTGGTAGGCTACGGCGTCGCGTATTCTGCCGTGCTGCTCCTTTTTACGGGAATCTTGTTCAATCGCAAACGGCTGTGAGGAAACTGATCCCATATGGCGCAATCGCCCTTGTGGCGGTTTTCGCGATGTCGTTGGCCAAGGTGCCGCCTGCCCAGATGCCGCAGGCCGTCTCCGGCGGGGGCTTTCTCTCCGTGCTTCTGGGCGATGCAAAGAAGGACATCTCCGGGGCGATGATCAAGGAGGCTGACAGCTATTTCCACGGTGGCGTGGACATGGATTGCCACCATTTGCACGGTCATGCAGACCACGGTTCGCAACACGATGAACATGGCCACGACTGCAGATGCGAACATTGTGCGCATGAGCATATGAAATGCGACGGCGCACACGACAAAGGAAGCTTTGATCCATGGCGGTGGATAAATGAGCGCGTGCGCGCCCCTGAGATAGAACGCCATCTGGAGGGGGAGAGAACAATAGAGTTGATGCCTTGGTTCTGGGCCGCCGTGAAGGCCGATCCGCATAACGTCGAAGCATGGGGAACGGCATGGTATGTTGCCTCTCATATGATGCATGACGACGCTCTCGCCCTTAGAATCGCCGTGGATGGTTGGCGGCAGAACGCAGGATCCATGGCAATGGCCTGTGTCGTTGGGCGTGCATATCGGGCTAAAGGCACGCTTGACCAGAAGCACTCCGAGGCAATGTTCAGGAAAGCGGTGGAATTGGGCCGCAACAAGGAGAAGCTGGAGGGAAATGACTTGTTTTCATTCTATGAGGCGCTGGGATATCTTGCTGAATACGCCGAGAATGAAAATGACATGCGAGCATTGGAAATGCTCCTTAGGGAAGCAAAGAGGGTGGAACCAGATCATCCTACGACGAAATTGATTGAAAGCAAACTCAGAGAATCACGCAAATGATTCTCGTTTGTGCGAATCCGATTCGCATTTTTGCGAAAGCCCCTATGGTTTGGCATCCCAACTTGCGGCAGGTGGCGCTTTGTCGCGCCATTCTGGCAGAGAGATCATGTTCCCTGCCTGCGGATTGTTTGCCAGATAGGATTCCGCCACATATTCGCGCTTCTTCTTCATCTCCGCAAGCAGAGAGCGAATCTCGATGGCCGCTTCGTAGCACATGTCAAGAATCTGCTTTCGCGTATCATCGTCGGTCTCCGGCATCTTCAGAAGCTCAATGCTGCTTAGAAGGACGGTTGCAGGCTGACCCAAGGCGTGGCAGAATCCCGCAAGGGACTCCATCACAACCTTGGAGCGCTCCACTTGAAGTTCTGCCAATGCGAGACGCTTTGAGATGTCGTTTTCTTCGCTCATTCGGCAGATTGACAGCAAATCGTGTGCCAATGGGAAAACAACGTATTTTTCCGGTGGCTTTTTGGCACGGCAATTGCTATAATTCCTTCCAATGAAATTACAACTGACAAAAGACAAGACGATTAACGTCAAGTTGCCTTGGGAAAAGGGTGACGACGGATCGTCGTCTGCTAGAAAGTCTGGATTGTCGGATGTTGTGGGCGTATCGCTCTTCGACGGCGATGCGCGCGGTTGCCCTGCTGTGCGTCTCGTCCGGAAAAAGGACGGCATTCACATTACTGCGGCCGGTTTTGTCGCTTCGCCGGCGGTGTCGTTGCCATCAAGCTGGGACGAGTCAAAGATACAGCCGTCATGGGAGTTGCCGTCGGCATATCAGGCTCCGCAGGCCGCGCTTGCGGTGACGTCGCCTGACATGTTCATACGCCAGACGACGCTAGACGCTCTGCTAGGCGCGTCCAAGGGTTCGGCCGCGGCCGACGTCAAGAAGAAGAAACTGGGCGTCAAGCGGAACATTGAGGAGAAGAAGCCAGAGGCGAAGCCTGTGACCGAGGAGATGCAGCCGTTCGTTCCCGTGTCGCGCGATGGTTCCAGATTTGTGACGGCGCCCATGGGCGACGAAGGGTTCATCCTTCAGGCGGGAATTCCGGAGTATCAGGTGCTTTGGCTTTCGCGTCTTCTGCCGGAAGGTCGCCGTCCCACGGCATGTTCGGTGCAGACTGTTCCGGCGGCGCTTCTCAACTCCGTTTACTTTCAGCCTACGTTCAAGGCGGACGATGGAACTGCGGTGGTTGTGTTCGTGACGCGCTCGTCCATATATTTCGCCGGCTACCGCAAGGGCGATCTGCTTCTTTTCCGCGAGTGTCCTGATGTCGCCGGATACGATGTGATGCGCGAGCTTGTCAAATCCGGCCTTGGCGTGGGGGATGACATTGTGGATTCCATCCTTGAGGACACTCTCATAGATCCGCGTCCCGCGCTGGAGCCTCTTGTCCGCCCAGTCCTGCAGCAGCTTCAGCTTTCGCTCGACTATCTTGCGCAGCGCCATGACGTCCATGTCGACAAGGTGCTTCTCATGGGGCTGCCCTCGGGGGCGATGTACTGGAATCAGCTGGCGCAGGAGACTCTTGGGCGGCCATTCGTGTCGCCAAGCGCGTTTGAGGGGCTTGTGACCCCGGTGAAGGGGACGGCCGTTCCGGCGTTCAAGCCAAGCGAGTCGCAGGTGTTCCTTGCTGCTGCCGGGGCGGCGTTCGCCGCCATGGAGGAGACGGCATGAACGCTCCGAAGCTCCATATGAACCTGCTGCGCGATGCGGAGAAAGTTTCGTCGTCTCCAATTCGCATACGCGTGATGCTTCCGATATTCGCCTTGCTTCTCTGCGCAGGATGTGCGATATGGTGGGCCATTCTTTTCATGCAGATGCTGCTTCTTAACGGGCAGGTTGCGAATTTGAAGGGTGACATCAACAGCAAGAAGGCGGCGCACTCGGCGATCCTTGAGGAGATGGGCCGCGCGCGCGATCTCCAGGCCGAGCTCGATCAGCTTGATGCATATGCCAAAGGCCGTCGCACTTGGGGCGGACTTTTGTCCAAGCTGGCCGACGTCATGCCCATGAATGTGCAGCTTACGTCGCTTTCCATGCCGGAGCCTCCGCTTCAGAATCTTGCAAATCCCGTCAACCCCAAGTTGCCGCCCCTCTTGGGCCCGTCGAACACGACGGAGGCTGTGACATTGCGCATAACAGGGCGCACGGCAAAGGCCGATCCCGTCACCTCTCTTCTGGCGACTCTCGGCAAAGAGCCTTTCACCGAGTGGCTTGTGGCGGAGAAGGGCGCGGCAAATCCAAGCCCTCGCGTCCATTCCTTCCGCCAGGAGACGGGACAGAGTACTGATGCCAAGCGTCTTCTGGCGTTCGATGTCGAATTCCGCTGCCTTGAAAGGAGGTTCGAGAAATGAGTCTCCTTGACAACACTGCCCCAACCACGCAACGCTCGATCTTCTTCGCTGCGGCGGTGGCCGGCGTCGCGGTGATGTTGTACATTTTTGCCGTGCAGCCGTGCCAGGACTCGATCGTTCGCGCAAAGCAGGAGCTTTCCTCGCTTGAGGACCAGAAGCGCGTCACGGAACGCGATCTCAAGGATTCACCGCGTGTGAAGAGCATGCTGGCGGACATCGAGAAGGCGCGTACGCCGTACATGGAGGCACTCTTGACGCCGCTTCTTGAATCGTGGGCCATGCGCGCGAAATCGCTTCTCGATCCGCTTGCCGCCGATGTGGGGCTGAAGGTGATCGACTACGTCGAGATGCCGCCGCGCGCATTGCCGCTCCCGAAACCAGCGCCGATTCAGCTCTACGCGCGTCGTCCGATTCGCGTCTTGTGCCGCGGCAGCTATGCGGAAATAGCCTCCTTCATCATGCGTGTCGAGAAGATGCTGCCGTATGTCGCCTTGCAGTCGTTCACGATAAACGCGCAGAACGCTCCCGATGTTCAGTCCGCGACGATAGTCTTCGAATGGCCGGCCAAGGGCGCGACATCTCGTCCTCCAGCAAAGGGCAAAGGAGGCGCGCGATGAGGGCGTTCGTAGCTTTTCTCGCATTGTCCGCATGCGGACTGGTTCTGGCGGAAACTCCAGCCGCCGTGCGCAATCCGTTTTGGCCTATCGGCTATCAAGGCGAGTCAACGCCCATCTCCGCAGAAGCGCGAGTGAAACCGGCGCCTCCAAAGGCCGCACAGGATGCCAAGCCGGAAAAAGAGATTTCCGCCAAGAATGCGGCCGCCGAGGCCGCAGTGGCAAAGGCCAAGGCAGAGGCCGATGCCAAGGAGAAAGCCGCCAAGGCCGAAGCCGAGGCGAAGGCTGCCAAGGAGAAGTCCGAACGCGAGGCCGCATTGCGCAAGATAATTACGGATGGTGACTGGGAGAAGGCCGGGCGCAGTCTCAAGATATCCATGCCCGTCGTGTTCACCGATTTGAACGGAGGCAGATGTTCGTCGGTGAAAATAAACGGTAATATCTATGCTGACGGCGACTATATCTCTTCGACATGCGACAATACACGTTTCACATGGCGTGTGCAGGGCTTGGACGCTGGACGCACATCCCTGAAACTGTCCCGAGTACGCGCATACCGAATACCGGAAGAATTGAAAGACGGAGGAAAGAAATGAAATCAACCATAAGCGTTTCGTTGTTCGCGGCGATTTTCTGCGCTGCGATGTCATTCGCCGATGAACCTAAAGCACCGGCCCCGAAGGCCGTTCCCGTTCCTGTGCCGGCCGCCAAGACCTCGGACGAGATTCCGTTCACCGATTTCGACGATTCCGCCGATGCGGCCAAGGCTCGTCCTGAAGTCAAGCTTGCTCCGCTGCCGGAATCGGCAACGGATGAAAAAGAACACGCAATAGGCCAGACGAACGTGTCTTATGGCGTCGATCAGAGTGCCAATCGGCAGACCGGTGCGCAGATAGCAGCCAAGTATTTGTTCGGAGACGAGTTGGCGCTTGTGGACATCACTTCCGACGATGCGACCATCTCCGACATCCTTCGCCAGTTCCGCAAGACAACCGGCGCAAACATAATCTACGCGGAGTCCACGAATCTTCAGCAGCGCGTGTCCATAAACCTCAAACGCGTCCCGTGGCTTGAGGCCATGAGCTCCATACTCAGCTCCCGCGGTTTCCGGGTCGAATCCTCCGGCGGAATACATTTCGTGAAAGAGGACAAGGTGGTTGTCCCCACGTTCACCCGTACTTTTCTCTTGAATCACGCTTCAGCGGATGAGCTTGCGAAGCTCTTCAACGAAACGTATGGCGTGGTGAAGGATGGCAAGGTAATCAAGAAGGTGGCGACGCCTTTCCAGGGCGCAAACACCGTGGTCGTAACGGCAGATGAACGCACCCTTGCCGATTGCGAGAAGATCGTGAAGTCCGTCGACAAGACCGTGCCGCAGATATACATCGAGGCGCGCTTCATCGAGCTTTCAAACGAGGCAATGCACAAGCTTGGCGTCCAGTGGAATCAGCTTGAGTCTTGGGGTGCTTCCGTGAAGGATCTGAGTGCTGGAATGGGATATGCCAATGGACGCACCGGAAAGTACAAGAACGGATATTCCGATGTCTATTACACGCCTAAAAAGATGGTGCAGACAGGCGTAACGACATCCGAAACCAAGTCAGAAGCAGCTGGCCAGACAGGGGTCAGTTCCAGCAAGAACATTACATACACCGACTTGGCCTCGGGAAAGTCGGAATTGGATCATAGATTGACGGAATATCTGAGACCTTCCACTCTTTCCGAAGGGATGGAATGGCGCAACTACCGCACGTTTTCCGGACAGCTTTCCGCAGATGATTTCGCAATAGCCATGAGCGCATTCGAGCAGCTGGAGGACACGAAGATATTCTCGAATCCAAGGATCATCGTGTCGAACGGCAAGGAGGCTCTCTTCGACCGCACGACGAAGTTTCCGCACATAACGCTTACCTCGCAGCACGACACGCAGTCCGGCTACACAAAGAGCGACGCCAAGCTTGAAGTGATACCTGGCGAAGACGAACTCTTCTCCAAGAAAAAGACGGCGTTCTTTTCTTGGGGCATCACGCTTACGGTCAAGCCGCGCATATCGCCGGACGGACTTATTTCCGTTGAGATTGTCCCTTCCATCAGCGAACCCGACAAATCTGTCACGTCGGACGGTTTCTACCACATCTCCGGCGGCACTGATGCTCCATATGGTTCATACCCCATTCTGCTGTTCAAGAGGCTAACGACTGAATTCACGATGAAGGACGGTTCCACCGCCGTCATCGGAGGACTTTCTAAGACTGAGGAGGGCGACATCGATTCCGGCATCCCCTATCTGCGAAAGATACCATGGATAGGGGACAAGCTCTTCGGCTGGAAGAGCCGCGGCAAGGTGCAGAAGGAGATCCTGATCTTTGTTACCGTCGGTATCGCCGACCCTGCGAACCTCCCAGAAGACATTGGCCTTCCGAAGAATGCGGTGCGCGGGCGCGAGTACGTCGAAAAGCGGGCGTTCGAACCTGGCGACCGCCCCAATGCCGCCAATAAGCTTCTCAATCTCGATATGAGGTCGCTGGAGGATCAGCAGCGCGCAGCCGTGCAGAAGGACGAGGCCGTCGGCGGAGATGATGGCGAGCGCGGGACCGTCACGATAACGCTATCGCAACCTTAATGCAAGCAAGGACATGGAATACGAAGAGATAATCCAGAAAGCGGAGATCGTTCTCGGCCTTGAAGGGCCGATGGATGTCACTGCGCGCCTTGTTGACTCTTTGGTTGACGCCGGTTTGCTGCCCGCGGATCTTCGTGATGCCGCCGTGGAGGCCGTTCGCGCCCGCGAAACGACAGGAGCGTGTACGGCGCTCACGAACGGAGTCGCCATTCCGCACGCACGCTTCGAGCCGTTGAAGGAAATGCGCGTTGCGATAGGCGTCCATCCTGCGGGGCTGGACTGCGGAGCGGTGGATGGAATGCCGTCGAAGATATTCATACTTGTCCTGTCATCGCCGGAACAGCCAGGGGTGCATCTGAAGTTTCTCGGCGAGATCACAATGCGGTTGCTTCGTCCGGCGATACGCGAGAACATACTCATCGCTTCGTCGCCGGAGGATGTTCGCGCATTGCTTTTGACAGTGCCTCTTTGAGCTCTGCAAGCGTGTATGGCTTGGCGAGAAATGCGTTGTAAGGCTGCTCCGCGAAGAGTTCGGCTATCGTCTCCTGCGATGATCCTGATGTCACGATCACAGGAACATTGGGAGCCACAACGCGGTAGATGCGCAGGAGGCGCACTGTGGAAAGCGGGCCGATGTGCGCGTCGAGCAGGACGGCCTTGAGGCGCGGTGCAAGCGCGCGGAACTTGAGAAGGGCATCATGGCGGTCTTTGGCCGTGTGAACCGTCGCCTTCATCGTGCGCAGGAGAATGGACGTCGTTTTAAGGATGCTTTCGTCATCGTCGATGAGAAGAATGTCGCCAATGGCATCTGGTGCGGCCGCTTCGGGAACGACGTCCGGCGCAGGCAATGTGGAGGCCGGCAGGAATATCTCGAACGTCGTGCCACGTTCCATGACGGAGGACACCCGGATGCCGCCGCCATGCGCGTCGATTGTCGAATAGACTATTGCGAGGCCGAGGCCGTGTCCTGCGCCCTTGGAGGATATGTAAGGATCGAATATGCGGCGGATGAGAAGGGGATTGATGCCGGGGCCGTTGTCCGAGATACGGAAAAGGACTCCCGAGCATGGTTTCAGCGCCTTTGAGCACATGAACGATTCAGCGGCGGACTGCGACAGCTCGCATACCTGCGCGGAGACCTTGATCGCCCCAGGTCTTGTCTTCATCGCCTCGGAGGCGTTCTTTATCAGATTGAAGAACACTTTCCACATCTGGTCGGGATCCACATCCACTTCGGGCAGACCTTCGGGCAGATCGTACGACACAGATACGTTTGCCGCAGTGACTTTGTCCGCCAGCCGTTTTGCCTCGAGCACTATGTCGACGGGATTCATGCGTTTTAGCGTTATCTTCGTTTCGCCTGCGAACGCCATAAGCTCGCGCATCATTCCGGAGCCGCGCCGTACGGCCTCGCGGATGGTCTCCACCGCCGAGCGCACGTTCGGATCTGTCTCTTCCATCCACGTTATCTCCGCCGTGTTCAGCACCACAGACAAGACGTTGTTCACATCATGCGCGATGCCGGCGGCGAGAAGCGCCATAGATTCCTGCTTGCTTGCGTGTCCTTTGCGCTGTTCGGTGGAGATTGCGCGGCGGTGTTCGGCATACTCGCTTGTCACATCCCTTATGAGCGCCAAGACGAAATGGTCGTCTATCCGCGAGAATCTGAATTCCACGTCGCGCACCGCGGAAGAGTCGTCTTGAAGCGAGAGCTGGACGCGCGACTTGTCGCGATCACCCTCAAATGCGGCGTCCATGGCGGAATTGAACGCCTGCACGCCCGATGTTCCCCATGTGGCGGATGATAGGGGTTGTCCATCTTCTAGCCCTGGTATCGAGTCAAGGCCGTCAGGACGCTTGATCACGGTCACAAGGCGGCGGGATTTGTCGAACACCGCGAAGCCGTCAAGTGCCGCCGCCAGCAGCGCTCGTTGGCGCGACTCGCTTTCTGCCACGGCCACGGCACGGCGCGAGATGGTCTCGAGCATGCGGTTCACCGATACGGCGAGAAGGGCGAATTCGTCCTTGCCGTCCCATTCAAGATGGGGGCAGTTCTTGTCGTCATGATGTTCGCCGATGTCGCGTATGCGGTCGATCATCTTGGAGAGAGGGTTCAGGAGTATGTGGTTCTGAAGCCAGAAGATCGGAATTATCAGGAGTATTCCGATCATTGCGATGAAGAACGTAAGCCTGCCGAGCGCCAACGAGGTGATTTTCGAGAAGGTCCTTGGAAGGGACACGGTGATCATCGAAACCGTGTTGCCGGCTATGTCGCGGATCGTGAAGACTGCTTCGAAAGGGTTTGGTCCCAATTTCCAGAAGCCGCCCGAGTAGAAATCGGCGGCTTCGGAGAACATTGGGACGATTCCAAATGAGTGTTTCTGCCTTCTTTTCGAGGATGATTCGTCCGCAAGGCTTACGGTGATTTCGGTCTGGCGGTTTGTGATGCGCACTGCGGCGCCTGCAAAGTTCGCGTTCACCTGAGATGAGAACTCTCCTGTCTTGAACGGAGCGCCAAGAGCAAGATATCCACCACCCGCAACGTGGGCTATGGAAACGTAGTGTGTTCTTCCGTTGATGTGCACTAGGCCGGAAGAGGGCGGCCTATTCCCTGCTTTCAGGGAAGACGCCCAATTGCGAAAAGACTTTTCGTAAGGCCTGAAGTCATTTGGGGTGATGGCGGCAACGCCGCCGTCCGCGTTTTGCGAGATTCCTTCCAGCAAATTGCCTTCTGCGGAAAGACGCATGGCGAGGGATATGTGATAGTCGCCTTTTGCGCCCAAGAAAGAAGAGAGCGGACGCGAGATGCCCTTGTCAAACGCTCCTATGAGCCCTTGGGCTTCTTTTACGACGAAGTCTTGAATATGGTTCGCGTTGCGATATGCAAGTCGGCCGATGTCCTCGCCGATTTCCTTCACCTGCTTTTCGGCGTCTCGAAGTAGATGGACTAGCGTGACGCGTCCGCCTATGTAGAAGATTCCCAGGATGATCAGAAGGAAAATGGCTGTTGCCAAGGCGTAGCGCGTGCGGATGGAGTGAATCGCCCGCGAGAACGCGCTTTGCTTCTCGATCTCGTTCTTTTTGTCGTCTGTCATTTGCATTTCTGTGGCTTTCGTCTTTTCTGTCGCCCATCGCCCTTTGGAGGCTGCCGGATAAAGATTATATCTGGTTTTGGGTTCCGCGACAATACAGAAGACTTTACAAAATATTCACATTCGCTTTACAATACTTTTACAATACTTTTACACTGGCTTTACAATTCTTCCCTTCGGATATGTTAAATTATCTGCGTCCCAACAAAAGGAGATTCCATGGAAACAAGATTGTCTAAATGTCGTTCCGGCGCACTGTGCGGAGTAGAAGCCCGCGCAGTGGAAATAGAAGTATGCTCGGAGAGCGGTTCTCCGCAGTTCACCATCGTAGGATTGCCAGATCAAGCCGTGAAAGAGGCCAAGGACCGTGTGACGACGGCCATCGGCAATTCAGGGTTCCGGCGAATCGAATCGAACACAACCGTGAATCTCGCGCCTGCCGACGTACGCAAGGAGGGGCCGCTCTATGATTTGCCGATCGCCGTGGGTCTCTTGGCTGCCGCCGGGCGAATCAATTGCCCTGATCTCGCCGATTTCGCCCTCGCCGGCGAACTGGCGCTTTCAGGTGATGTGCGCCGTGTGGACGGCGTGCTGCCAATCGTCCTTGAAATGCGGCGCATTGGGCAAAGAGGGGTGATAGTCCCGGTCGGCAACGCTGCCGAGGCGTCCATAGTGGAAGGGATAGACGTCTATCCCGTGCGATCTCTGCGTGAAGCCGCCGACTTCCTCGCCGGCAACATCGACATAACGCCCGTTCGTTCAGATGCGCGGTCATTTGTGGAGGCGGACATCGATGGCGGAGACGATTTTGCGGACGTCAAAGGCCAGACCGCAGCAAAACGCGCCATCGAAGTTGCCGTTGCCGGCGGGCATAACATACTGATGTGCGGCACTCCCGGTTCTGGCAAGACGATGCTTGCGCGCCGCATCCCGTCCATACTGCCGCCGCTTTCCGTCGCCGAGGCACTGGAGGTGACACGCATACATTCGGTGGCGGGGAAGCTTGCAGATGGCGTTCCGCTCGTCACCCGCCGACCATTCCGCGCGCCTCACCATACCGTCTCCGACGCCGGGCTTCTCGGCGGCGGAGCGCATCCCGGGCCTGGCGAGGTGTCGCTTGCGCATAGAGGGGTGCTTTTCCTTGACGAGCTGCCGGAGTTCCGCAGAAATGTCCTTGAGGTGTTGCGCCAGCCGCTTGAGGATGGGCATGTCGTGGTGTCGCGCGTGGCCGCGAGCTGCGATTTCCCTTCGCGCTTCACGCTTGCGGCGGCGATGAATCCGTGTCCATGCGGTTATTTCGGGGATGCCCACCGTCCTTGCCGCTGTTCGCAGGCCAGGATAATGGCATACCGCAACCGCATATCCGGCCCGTTGCTGGACCGCATCGACATACAGATCGAGGTGTCTGCCGTTTCATGCGACGAACTTGCCGATCTGCCGCGCGGCGAGTCGTCCGCCGCGATTCGCGCGCGCGTGGTGGCGGCGCGCGGAATCCAGGCGAGACGTTTCGCCGATGTCCCTGGCGTTACGTGCAATGCCGAGATACGCTCTCGCGATCTGTCGCGGTATTGTCCGCTGGACGCCGAAGCGCAGCGATTCATGAAGGGTAAATTGAAGGAGCTTGATCTTTCCGCGCGAGCTTATGACCGCGTCCTCAAGGTGTCGCGGACGATTGCGGACCTTGCCGGCCGCGAGGAGATCACATGGGAGGATGTGAGCGAGGCATCGAACTACCGCGCCCTTGATCGTTCGTTCTGGAGCTGATCAGGAGGAGCGGTCATGTTGCTGTCGGACAAGAGACGAGTTGTGAGCGCATTGGCCGTGATGGCTGGTGTGTTCGTCGCTGGCATAGCGACTGGTTTCGCCGTGCCCCAGGCGGCTTGTGTCTGGCCGTGGGGGGCTGCGCTGGTTGCGTGGACGGCGCTCGTCGCATTTGGGTGGCAATTGTCAATCCCGCGTGTTTTGTTCGTGTTTGCGGTAGGCGTTGTGCTTGCGCTTCGCACGGAAAGCTCTCTTGAGAATGTGAAGGAGCATGCGCGATGCAGGGCGCCTGACGGTGGCGCGCCGCGATGGCGACTCGTTGTTGAAGGAGGCGTGTACACGAGTGAAGCGAAGAACAAGAATTTCAGGTGGGCGCACTTTATGTCGTACGTCGGGCCGCAGCCGGTGAAGGTGGTGTTTCCCTTGTCGCACGGCGGCATGGTTCCTTGTATCGGCGAAGAGTGGGAATGTGCCGGATGGCTCACATTCCCGAAAGACCCGAATGAAAAGTACAAGGCAAGAGCGCTGTGGGTCGGTGAAAAGGGGAGTGCGCGGCGCGTCAAAGGAGCAGGGGGGAGTTCATGGAGACGGAAGGTTCATGATTTCAGCATTGAACTTTCACGCAGAATGGAGTTGGGGCTTAAGTGGTGCCCGGAGGTGGCGGCGCTCAACAGGGCAATGCTTCTTGGGCGGCGGGCGGAGGTGTCGCCCGAACGGAAGGAGTCGTTCGTGTTGTCCGGCACTGTCCATGTGTTCGCCATTTCGGGACTTCATGTCATGTTGATCGCGCATCTTCTCGAGAGACTTCTTTCCGTGATGGGCGTCTCCATTCGTCTTCGGAGTGTCATGGTTATGATTCCCGTCGCGGCGTACGTCGTCCTGACGGGCTCACGACCAAGTGCGGTGCGCGCGGCGCTGATGGCGGGATTCTACTACTCGGCGACGCTTTTCGGGCGCCGTCCCGATTCAATGGCGGCGTGGGCGCTCGCGGTCTTTACGGTGTACGGGCTCAATCCTGAGCGCTTCTTCGACGTTGGATGCGCGTTGTCCTTCACTGTGATGTTCGGGATTGTCGTTTCCCTCAAGTGGATGACGGATTTTTCTTTGCCGACGTCCTTTATGCATTTCATGGCTACTGGTCCGGGGCAATGGTCTCGCAGATGTTTCGGTTGGATGTTTGAAGGATACCAGGTGTCGTTTGCCGCCTGGATCGCCGGGGTGCCTGTGGCGGCGCGGGTTTTCGGACGTTTCACGTGGGGTGGACTCGTCGCGAACATAGTAGCCGTCAAATTGGCGGCGCTCGTCGTGGTGTTCGGTTTCGTCGGCGCGGTTTTGAGCTTCGCGAGCACGAGCGCGGCGGCGGCTTGCAACCTAATTGCCGGGCTTTTCACATATGCGCTTTTGACGCTTGCGGATCTGGTGGCGAAACTGCCGGATGTGTCGTTTGACGTCCATCGGTGGACGCTTCTCGAGTGCGCTGCGTGGTATGGTGCGTTCATCCTTCTCGTGTTTGTCCTTGAGCGTATCCTGCCGCCCCGCCACAATCTTTCCGGCAAATGGTGGTGAAGTGCTATTGACTATTGGCGCGGGATTTGGTAACATATCCACCGTTCCTGTGACCGTCTTAGGAGACTTCTCCCCGTTGCGGGCGTCCGCCAGTCTATGCGGATGTTCGGATTTGCGCACGCGCGCATGCGGGTAGAGTCGGCGGCTGCAGGCGCGCAAAACAAACAAATAAAAAGGAAATCCGAAAAATGAGTCAGATAGACAAAGCCGCAATTCGTTCCGAGTTCCAGCGCCATGAGCGCGACACAGGCTCGTCCGAAGTGCAGATCGCCACGCTCACGAAGAAGATACAGCTTCTCACCGAGCATCTCAAGAAGAACAAGAAGGATCATGCGTCCCGCTACGGCCTTATCCGCATGGTGAACAACCGCCGTTCGCTTCTCGACTACCTCAAGCGCGAGGACGAGGCGAAGTACAAGGAAATCATCGCCAAGCTCGGCCTGCGCCGCTGAGGAAAGAAAGCAGGCACATGATGCAAGGTGCAAAACAGTTCAAAGTCAACATCGCGGGGCAGGATCTCGTGTTCGAGACCGGTCTTCTTGCGATGCAGGCCGCCGGCGCGGTGACGTGCTCATACGGCGACACGACGGTCTTCACGGCCGTGACGAACACGGACACTCCGCGCGAGGGCATCGACTTCTTCCCGCTGCAGTGCGAGTACCGCGAGAAGTTCTACGCAGGCGGCAAGTTCCCCGGCGGGTTCTTCAAGCGCGAGGCGCGCCCGTCGGCCAAGGAGATTCTCACGGCCCGCATGTGCGACCGTCCGATCCGTCCTCTCTTCCCCGACGGCTACTACAACGACGTTCAGGTCAACTCGATGCTCATCCAGAGCGACGGCACCCGCGAGGCCGACTTCCTGGCCGTGAACGCGTCTTCCGCCGCGCTGCACATCAGCGACATTCCGTTCATGGGCCCGATCGGCTGCGTCCGCATCGGCCGCATAGACGGGCAGTGGGTGATTAACCCCACGCACGAGCAGAAGGCCAAGAGCGACATCGACCTCCTCTACGCCGGCATCCGCGGCAAGTTCCTCATGATGGAAGGCTCCGCCTCGGAGATCACCGACGAAGACTTCCTCGCGGCTCTCAAGCGCGCGCATGAGGAAGTGGAGAAGATCATCGACCTCCAGATCGAGATGCGCCGCGCGCTCGGCAAGCCGGACAAGGACATCCACGACGTGCCGCAGCCGGCCGACAAGATGGACTTCATCCGCGCCGAAGGCGGTGAGGCGCTTGCTGCCGCGCTTCTCATCAAGGGCAAGCTCGAGCGCCAGGGCAAGGTCTCGGCAATCAAGGAAGATCTTCTCAAGAAAGTCTCCGAGAAGTGGCCCGAGATCGACGCAGTCGGCTTCGTGCATCTCTTCGACGCTCTCGAGATCGAGACGGTCCGCAAGAACGTCCTCGAGAAGGGTCTTCGCATCGACGGCCGTGCCCAGCACGAGATCCGTCCGCTTGCTGCGCAGGTCGGGGTTCTCCCCCGCGTCCACGGCTCGGCGGTGTTCTCGCGCGGCGAGACGCAGAGCTTCGCCACGGTCACGCTCGGCACGAAGAAGGACGCGCAGGAGCTCGACTCCGCCACCGGCGGCCCCACGAGCCAGCGTTTCATCCTCCACTACAACTTCCCGCCCTACTGCACGGGCGAGGTGGGCCGCCTTGGCTCCACGGGTCGCCGCGAGATCGGCCATGGCGCACTCGCCGAGCGTTCGCTCGCGGAGGTGCTGCCTGACGATTTCCCGTATTCGATTCGCGTGGTCTCCGAGATCATGGGATCAAACGGTTCGTCGTCTATGGCCTCCATCTGCAACGGCTGCCTGGCCCTCATGGACGCCGGCGTGCCAATCAAGCGCACGGTGGCCGGCATCTCCATTGGCCTCTTCACCAACGAAGACCAGTCGCAGAAGGTTCTCGTGACCGACATCCTCGGCGCGGAAGACCATTGCGGCGACATGGACTTCAAGGTGGGCGGAACGAAGAAGGGCATCACTGGCTTCCAGGTTGACCTCAAGCTCCGCGGTCTCACTTGGGATCTCGTCGAGGGCGCCATCAAGGCGGCCCATGACGCGCGCCTCAAGATCATCGACTTCATGGAGGGAGTGATCCCCGCGCCTCGCGCAGAGCTCAGCGCCTACGCGCCGCGCATGGAGGAGATGGAGATTCCGAAGGACAAGATCGGAGCCGTCATCGGCAAGGGCGGCGAGACGATTCGCGGCATCTGCGAGTCCACTGGCGCGCAGATCGACATCGAGGAGGTCGGCGAGATCGGCCGCGTCTCCATCTACGCCGTGACCGCCGAGTCGATGAAGGCCGCGCGCGATGCGATCATCGCCTGCACGGCCGAGGCCGAGGTCGGCAAGATCTACGAAGGCACCGTCACCGGCATCAAGGAGTTCGGCGCGTTCGTCGAGATCCTTCCCGGCAAGGAAGGCCTCTGCCACATCACCGAACTCTCCGACAAGTTCGTCAAGTCGGTGGAGGACGTGTGCAAGGTGGGCGAGATGATGCGCGTGATGTGCATCGGCGTGGACGAGCAGCGCGGGCGCATCAAGCTCTCGCGCAAGGCTGCCATGAAGGCAGCCGACGAAGCCGCCAACGCCACCGCTTGACGCCGCAGGCGACAGGCTGGATCATCGCTGGGGTTTGGAGCCGCGCTCCAAGCCCCAGTGTTGTTTTCCCAATTTTTTCGTTGGAGGTTCCCCAATTTTTCGGGCATGAAAAAGGGCTTGTTCCTGTAAATAAAGGGCGAAGTCGCGATTTTCGTTTTGCGGGAAGTGAAAATCCGGCGTTGTCTGCCGTTTGGCCCCTGCGGTAGGGTCACGCGTCCCTATCCTCCGTAGCTTTAGCGAAGGAGGACCGCGTGACCGGATCGTCCCCCGGTAGGGCGGCCAGCCCCTGGCCGCCGCCGGATCGTCCCGGTAGGGCGGTCGCCCCGCGACCGCCGCCGAATCGTGTCGTGTGCGGTGCTCGTGTCGTGCCTCGTGTGTAGTGCATGTGCGCCCGATTCCCGGCGCTCTGCGGCTCGGCGCATGGTGCGCGTTGCGTCTTGCGTCACGGGGGTTCGGCAATCCCGAGATTGCCGTCACCCCCTGCCGCTTCGCCGTCCGCGCGCCCTGCGCCGGCCGCGTCGCTTGTTTCCGGGAATCGGCCGCGCTTTCACGGGGATTGTCGCGGGCTTGCTCGGTGCGCGCTCGATCCGGCACCGGCGCGAAAACGCTGGTCGACGAGGCCGCCTGGCTTGCGTCTGCGGCGCGGGTTCGGCGCGGTGCTGTCGTCCCGCGCCGCCCCGCATCCGCATCCGCTTCGCCATGCGGTCTCGTCGGCGTTTGCGCGCCA
>Ga0310786_10000859_pt1 | contig 48307 bp, 67 predicted proteins | sample AusTroGonzalo_MG_FD_203881 | JGI IMG/M metagenome (GOLD analysis project Ga0310786, IMG submission 203881) | Bovine rumen microbial communities from tropical cattle in Woodstock, Queensland, Australia - Gonzalo_03 (v2) (version 2) | ecosystem: Host-associated > Mammals > Digestive system >...
AAAGAATCTGATAGCACATGCAAAGCACTGCTATCAGATTCTTATTTTTTATGTAGTAAAATGAAAGGAAGTTTAAAAAAGGCATATATACAACTATATAGCTATTTATTCTTCAGATGAAATTACTTCATCATCAATGGAAGTTGTCTGAGCCTTAAGCTTATTATATTCCATAAGCTTCTTTTTAATTTGGTTATTAACATGGTTTACCTTTATTTCAAGGTTTCTTGCTTTTATTCCACCCATCATATTATGAGCGGTGTTATCAGCATCTATTTTAAGTTTATCACGTTTTGCTTTTAATGCTCTGATTTCATCGAGAAGTTTCTGTTTGCTCTTCTCAACTCTCTTCATAGCGTTCTTTGCTTTAAGAATTCTTACGCCATTAAGAACGCCTTCTGTATAAGAAGATTCATTTTCAGAGTCTATATATTCTATCAAAGAAGCTGCTTCAGCTTCTGTTAAATATCCATCAGAGTATGCAGAATAAACTTCGTTCTTATCAAGTGAAGTCATATTATACCCACCTTTCTTTTAGTTATTATAAATTTATTATAATGTTTTTCATATCACGGTAATACGGTATCTTGCAAGTGTAGGGGGCTTGCAAGATACCGTATTAAGAGGTAAAATATTGTGTCATAAATAGGTTTTTCTCATTACCATGAAAACCACAAATCATAATCTTAGTGAGAGGGGTGTGCTACGTGGGAATAATAAAACATAAGGAGAAAAGAAGATAACATCCTCCCACTTTATTATGATTATTATAGTGTTATAAGGGCAATTAAAAACTACTCGAAAACATTAATATAAACAAACCCTTACACAGAAAGGAATGATACAAAAATGTTTGATGAGATATTACTTGAAAACGCAGAATTCGTTTCTGAGGTCAAGTTAGCTATTTATGAAGCTTCTGAAGCTGGAGATATCACTCTTACAGAAAGGGAAGAATTCCTTGATTCTATAGATGCAGGTATTGTACCAGTATCGGAATCTTTCATTTCAAATGTAGGTGGAAGAATTAAATCATCTGCATCTAAATTTGCAAATGAAGTTAAAGATACTACAAAAACATTAAACGACTTCGCAGATAAACTCGATGACGTTGGAGAAGATATCTACGATACTCTTAACAGAATCGTACATGCTGCTGGTAAGAATGATGCTATTAATATTACTAAGATAAAAGCATACAGTGCTAAAGCTATTTCATTAGCAAGTAAAGCTGGTATATCTACTAGTGAGATAAAATCAGATATTGCTAAGATAGTAGCTGCTGGTAAGAATGGTGATCCTATCCCACATGAATTAATTACTAAGTATAAAGACTTAGGAAATAAATCCGGTGGTAATAAAGAGAAGCCTGCTAAGAAGGTTTTAACTCCTAAGCCAGCATGATAAGGGAGGGATACCACATGGATTTAATTGATGAGAAAATTGCTATATATGAAGCATTCGATAATGGTGAGATAGATGCGTTGGAGAAAGAAATTCTCCTTGAATCTGCAGAAGCCATTGCTAAAGATGAGGAATGCATGACTGAGTCATACTCATATTCTCTTGAAGAATTTGAGATGGCTAAAAGGGAAATCATAGACGCTAATCTCAAGTATGCTAAGGGAATTATTGAATATAATTTAAAGCGTACTAAGAAGTTCTTTGATGACAGTACTGAAAGAGCAAGACTCAGATACATGAAAGTCCCGAATATTAAAACTCTTATAGATAATGGTTTATACGAGAAGAAAAATGAGACTCGTATTGATCTCTATGTATACAGAATAGAGAATAATACTAAGTCTAAAATACAAGGTGCTGCCAGAGCTTGCAGAAGCGTAGTAATACGTGAAGCTAAGGAGTATCAAGTTAAAGATCATGAAAGATATTTATCTGATGCTGAGCACCATATGAAAGAAATTATGAAAGCTGTTAGATACAAGCAGAAGAGATGGTGATGAATATGGCAACAAGATTCACTTCACCAAAAGCATTAGAAATACTTGATTGTATTCATGATGCTATGACTGAAGCTGTTGCTGGAGGAGCAAGGGGAAAGTACCTTGAAACATTAAGAAATAAACTTGATTCTCTTGATACTAAGATCAGAAATATCGAAATTGGAATCCATAATTCTGAGGACGAGTATGACATTGAACATAAGAAAGATGAAATACTTGATAAAATGGAGAAATATTTCGGTTCTGAAATAGTAGATAGAGAAGTTGCTACTCTTAATTCCAATAATAGTATCAGTAAAACTTTATTAAAACAAGCAGTAGAAAATAACTCTATAGATATGAATGCTTTAAAAGAAGACGATAAAAGAAGAGAGCTTCAAAGAAAAGAAAGCAGAAAGGCTATGGAGAAACTATTCTTTAATAGAATGCCAGATGATTCTGTATTATCTGGTTCTAAGTATAATGAAGTAAAAGCTGCTAAAGATAAGTTCCGTAATGATACAGACGGACATGATAATATCACAGTTTCTAAAAAGAAACTTCTTAAGTCCACAGAAGATATCGCAAAGATTCATTCTGTTGGATAATTTTACTTGAAAGGACTGAATAAAATGGATACATTTGAAATGTATAATACCATCTCAGAGTCACTTCAATGTGATATAAACGATGGGAGCATTTCGTTTGAGTATGCTAATATTCTTAACGATATTGCTTATGATATATACGTTGAGGGAGTAGATGTTGGCGAAGGTGTTGCAAATATTCTCGATAGATACGTAACAGAGGCATGTGAATCTGTAGAATCTACAGAGGACTATGAAGATGAATACACTATGGAATATGCATCATATGACCCAGATGTAGATGATGAAACATATATTGAAGCAGTAAGATCATTCGAAGCATATGATGCTGTAATGGATGAATTCTATGAGAGTGCTATGGAATCTCTAAATAAGATTACAGAAGCATATGATAATGGAAGTATTACTGCAGAAGAAATGGACGCTCTCTTAGAATCTGTAAATGCTAAGGTAGATGCATATGATGCATATATGGAGTCTGGAGCAATTGAAACTATCAAGAATAAAGTTAAAGCATGGGCTGCTGCTAAGAAAGCTGCTGTTAAAGAAGCTAAGAAAGCATCGGAAGGTAAATCATTCAGCAAGGAAGTAATTGCTAGATCAGGAGCTGCTGCTTCTGCTGCTATTATGGCATTATCACTCGGTGGATGTGATGTGAATCAGCTCGCTCAACTTAATAAAGAAGTTGATGCTAAAATTACTCAAACACAGGAAGACCCAAGTGATTATGATCAATTAATCATTAAGATCGATGGTCAGATTGCTAATATTAATAAGATGGCTGCCAAGAGTATGGCTGATAATCTTAAGGATTTAAGCAATGAACAGATTCAAGAGCAGTTAAACAAATTCAAGAATTCTTCTAACCCAAATAAGGTTGTTAGCAAGAAACTTGATATCACAGTTAATACTGCTGGCGGTAACAATACTCGTGCAACCAGTGAAATTGGTGGAAGCACTAAAACTAAGACCATTGAAATTAAGGGTGCCGGTTCTCCAGTAAATCTGCCTGAATTAGTCGGCATCACCAAAGACGTTAATACTGGTGTGAGAGCTGATAAGATAGCTAAGGCCGCTGAAGAAGCTAAGAAGGCTGAAGATGAAGCTAAGAAAGCTGCCGCTCAGCAAGCTGCTCAGGATGCTATTGAAGAAGGTTCTGAAAATGCATCTCGTAAGAAAGAATTAAAAGCTACTACCAAGAATAACGATAAAGGTAATAAAATAGACGAAGATCCGGATAAGAAATAATTATATCCTCCCTATACAAAAATATGACGAAGACTAACAAAATAGTCTTCGTCATATTTTATTCCGACGCAGCTTTATTTACTGCATCCCAGTTACTAGTGTCTAAACCTTTTTCTTTAGCTGCTGCTAAGATTCTCTTTGCAAGAGATTTTTTATAATCCTCTGGAGCTGTATGGAAATAGCTATTTGCAGAAATGATATGCTTCTTATCAATAAGAGGGAATTTTCTCAACTCAGGAATCCCATACTCCTTATCTTTTAGATTTCTACGATCCGCAGCAGTTAAAGTTTTTTCATATAATATTCTCTTAGGGATCATTTTTATCACCTCATATAAGATATTACTATAAGGTTATATCAAATCCATTAGATGGTCCCAGAATGTATATTCCTGATGTAAGTTTTGGGTATGGGACGCTTTGACCATAAGTGTTACAAAGGAGTTCAATATATTACTTTCAATTACAGGTCCGTCATTTTCAAGTTCAGATCTAAACCCAACCCATTTCCAACGATATGGAAAATTAACCAGATGCACTGCATGGATAGGGTATTCCCTGTCAACATTAGCTAAAATTATTTTGATTTCCCAATTTCTCTTTTTCCATGGAGCGAATATCTTAGTAAATATGTTAGTTGGAAGTAATTCTATTTTGACACAATAAGAAGATTTTGATGTTTGAATATCTATCAATGGTTTTTTCGTCGTTACTTTAAATTCATAATCTGGTGATAAATTATAACTCAAATGTCCTGCCATTATATCACCGTTGGAATTAACCATAGTCGGGTCAGTTGAGTTCATAAGTGTACGGATAGAGTTTTCAACATACTTAATTGCAGTAATATTATCGTCACACCAATCAGCATATAATTCGTACAAGTGAGCTTCTTTGGCACTCATAACGTCTATATAAGCTTTCTCGGCTTGGGTAGATTGTGATTTTCTAACTTTTTCGTTTTCAGCTTTAGCTTTATAATCTGAAATTTCATATGGTCTAATTACGCCCTTGGTTTTTGTATCTATATTGGTTTTACCATTTGCTATATAGTATGAACGTTCTTCCTCATACCACACCCACTCACTAGCGCCTTCATTTTCTGTGATCACATATATACAACCGGACGAACCCCGATATGGCAATTCTCCCATGTTCTTTAGTGCGATGACTGACATAGTTGTAGGCTTTGGGACATGCACAAGGATTTCTTTATATCTAATATTATCATTTTCTGTTTCTTTCTTTTCTTTTTCAAGAGATATCGGTTTCCTTTCATATGGAAGTATTTCCGGCATATCCATTGGAGCTGTATCTCTCATAAATGCTGATAATTGTGCTTTAAATGTATCTTCTCTTTCTTTAGGAAAATCCTCCTCAGTGGTATTAAATCTTACTAAATATGATACCTGTTTAGGAGTATTATTCTTTTTCTTCTTTGATTTATTTGCATTTTTTATGATCTTATCCATTTCTGCCATAGCAGATAACATATCGTTATTACTCATCATGCTATTACCTCTTTTACTATAGTATTTTTAAAATTACAATATAGTAATGAAGAAAATAACTATTCACAATGAATATAAAATAAAGGACGTGAAGTAATGAATAAACTAGGAATGACGGGTATTGCAAATATCTGTTTTGATAGAATATATGAAGCATATTCAAATGATGAAATCTCTGATTCAGAATTTGCTTTCTTAGTAGAATCCGTAGATGACAAGTTTGAATGCTGGTATGAAAAATTTGATTTTGGGAAAGACTCCTAATCCTGATAAAGAACTAAAATTACAATTAAACTCAGTCATCACATGTTCTTCTAAAATAATGAAAGACTTACTTAAGTATGTAGGTAACTTGAGAAAAGAAGATAACTCTAAAGAACTTACTAGGTATTCCAAAGATAATAATATCAGAGTTCCATCTGCTAAAGAGATAAGTTCTAATGATGTAATAAAGAAGCTAGACGACTCTATAGATAAATTTAAGAAGTTCTGGGAGAATCGTCCATCCAATTTAAAACTGGGAAATGATTTAAAATCCACGATTACTTCATTATCAAGTACCGGGTTAATTTCTGATATAAATACCTATAGTACAAATAATGGTAAGAAAGGACTGGAAGGGCTGGAGAAATTCTACTGGGTTGTAAATGACTACAAGAAGAATGTTTTCGATAAAAAGATCGAATTACTTCAGGATGCTAAATCGCATATGAGCGAATATCTCACTAAGGATAATAGAGACGGCAGCAATGACGTCGGAATGGCATTGAGATAATTCCGGCGTTAAATAAAACAGGAGGTTAATCATATGGGCGAGCCATTCAATGAATCAGATGATACAATGAATTCTTCATTTGACGATTTCTACGACAACGACTGTGATGATATGACTGACTAAAAAATAAGATACACAAAGGTAATTTTTCTTACCTTTGTGTATCTTATTTGTAATAGGATTAGTGTTTTTATTATGAAAACAAATATATGGAAATGCCTTATTATGAAAAAGCACCATACTTTTTCTGTGAGCTGATTTTTTTCCTCAGGTATGCTGCTTTCTCGCGATCTAACTTTGCTTGATCCTGTTTTGAAAGTTCTTTTTTCTCAACTTCGACTGGGTTGCTAGTTGCGTTCTTAAAAAGTTTACGTTTCTTATTATCAAACGTTGTGAGTGTGTTTGCATTAACATTGCTCTTCTTTCCCCTGAGGGCTGGCTCGATAGCTGCAATGACCTGCTGACTAAGCAGTTGTCTCGTTGCGTTAACGGCCTGAGTTAATTTTTCACTGCTCATTGCACCCTTAGAAGGTATATTGTCTAATAATCTTTGTGGATGTAAACTTGACGCAAGGCTGACTAGTGTCGGGTCCTGGAGAGAATTTTTTACCAGTTCAACTTTGGCTGCAATGTCATCTTGTCTATCTGCAGGGAAATTACCCGGGAATTTTCTCGATAATTCTTCCCATGTAGGCCATACTAATCCACCCTTCATGGCTTGAAGACTTTCGGCGCATGGCTTAATTTTTGATAAGAGTGCGTAGTCGTATTTTTTAATAGCATTAAATGCAGCAACCGGTGATTCACCAGCTTCTGTGAATACTTCATCGATATCAACACCAGCGGATTCAAGGAGTAATTTGCACTCGTCTTCTGTGATTTCAGCATTCTCATATGCTGTGATGATATTCATAACAGATTCGTTGATAACGTCATCATCTGTGGAATCATCATCTGCAGATTCCTGTACAGATTCTTCATCTTCCATATCTGCAGTAGCCTCTGTGAGATAACGATCAAGGATTCCTGAAACTTCATCTGATAACTCAGTACCTTCGATGAATGCTTCATATGCGATATCGTTTAATATATTGCCAAATTCGAATGTTATCTTTTCATCATTGATATCATTCTGAAGAGATTCGAAAATTACGCCATACATTTCTTCGTTTGTCATAATATCAGTCCTTTCTTGGAATAATAATTTATTTAAATGTACAAGAGATGTAATTTATGAAATACTACACATTGTCTACTTTTATTGTGAGAATCTATACATCAAATTACTATTATATAAATTTTAGTATAATGAAAGGATGATATATTATATATGAGTGAAAGTTCAAAAGAAATTCCACAGCCAATACTGCTACAATGGAATAGTCGTATTGGCAAACAATTCAGATGCCCTGGTTGTAAGTACGGGTTCGGAGCATTGCGTATATGGGAGGTGAATTATTGCTACCGATGCGGACAACGAATAGATTGGGGCAAGACTAAGGAAATCGAATTTGAAAACGAATTTCCTAAATTAGAAAAATAAAAAATAGAAAGGAAAAATGCTATGGTACTAACAGAATTTTTAAATTTTGGGAGTTATGATGAAAATAAAGAACTCGATGTGACAAGAGTTTGTTTCCATGAAATCGAGCCTGGCGATCTTTTCATTGTTAGAAGTGTTAAAGATTCATGGGAAAATGGTAAGCGACATAAATCTGAGCTATTCATGTGTGTTCCGGGCAGTAAACGTAGAATGTACGATTGTGGGTTCGTTAAACTTGAACGTGGAGATAAGGACAATCAGATATGGTTTTCGCCATGTTATGAATTTACAGATCTCTTTTATAGTATAGGAGTAGTAGATACACTACATCACTTTTACAAATTAAACACGCAGTACAACACCAAGGTATTTACAGCAATTAATGCTGTTGGGAAAGATGATATTCCTAGTAAACAGAAAAAAGAATCTATGCGTAAAAAATGTGCATTCAAAATAGGTGATATCGTAAAAACAACAGAGGCATCACGGAATTTTTATTATAACGATTCTTGTGATGTGTTTGAGAATGAAAATAGCAACGTGCCGGATAACAAAAAGTATACCATAGATGATATTAAAGTTGCGTTGTCGACAGCCACTCACGATTTCGATGTATTCGCGCATTTGTCTGAAATGGGTGATGGTAGATGGGTCCTCGTCTCGACATTAGTACTATCGGAATTGGATAATTTACCTACTACGAAAAAGAATATTTCCATAGTTGAAGATATCATGAAGCATGGGTATTCTTTTGATCCATGCGACGACTATGCGGTATACTTACCAATAGGCACGCCAATGTATATTCGGGGTGAAGAAAAGCAGTATACCTTTATGAAAAACTTGATAGTTAAGCGCATTAAAACCAAATTAATCGAAAACCGTGTGGCGCTGGTCGTAATGTACGAAGGCCAAGAATACTATGTATACCTTGACGATATGAAGGACGCTACCCAAGGTAAATGCGACGTGAACAAGTCATATTGGCTAAACAGAAAGGGTTCTTTCCGAGAGTATAAAGATGATGCTCACGATCATAGTTTTAGACATTACGTAGATTGTAACTTCTGGGAACAAAATCAATGCAGTGTTTTGGTTGAAATTATGGATTTCAAGTTCTCATTTAAAAGCGGTTGGAATGGAAAAACAAGAGACTATGAAGACAGCGAAGCAAGCATGCTAGTTAAAATTCGTCCAAAGGATAAAAAATATTGGGGAACTGGAGTCGGTCAGATGTTTTACAATGGACGTGCTGTTTGGGTAGACTACACTCTTCTTGATGAAAGAAATGGAGAATTTATATAAAAATTAAAAGCAATAATTTAAGTACACTGGGTATGTAGTATATCCAGTGTACTTTTTTGTCTATGGATATGCAATTTAATTTTCGGTTTAACTATTTTGTAATTTTAAATTAGGAGGTAAGAATATGACTAAACATGGAATATTGTTTACATGCAATGAATGTGGATGCGAGCAATTCACAACGCTAAATCTACCGAATAACTGGACAAGTGGATCATCTTATAACACCCACTACTGTCCAAAATGCTCTGTCCGTATAAAACCGTATAGGGCAGACACTACTACAGTTAATACTGATGGAATGGAATATGATCAAACTTTAGGAAGATGGCGCAAAGAAAGATATTAGGAGGTGGAACTATGAACTGGTACAATCACATGCTGGCTAGATATTATTACGATATGAAAATCGAGAATTTTAATGCAAAAGTTTTTGGCAGACCTGAATTTCCACGAATGTCATATATCGGATCACCCAAATCCGTATTTGACCATTATAACCAGATAATCGAAGACATTGCCGATCGAGAAAACTATTTCGCGATAGTTAAATGCAAATCATGTGGATCGATGCATGCAGTATCTACGGATGATTTTCGTTGGCAGCCAGTACCAGATATAGTATTTGGCGAACGATATGAGATATTCATCCCATGTCGTTTTTGTGGGTCTGGCAATGTCGAATTTTCTAACGGTACTTGGGATGATCTCGATAAAGCAAGGATAAAAAACATTATCGTATGTGACAAACATGATGTTGTTGAATGCAACAGATGCGGATTGGTGGGGATAAGCCAAACCGAACACATAAACGGTATAGTGTCATATAGAAAATGTCCATGGTGCGGAAGTATCGACACCAAATTATGTAATAAGGAAGGAAGTTAATTATGCAAGAAACTTTAACTATTCTAAAGTATACATGTGACAGATGTGGGACGGAATGTCAGTTTGCAGCTGATAAAGTTCCAGCATATTGGGTACATGTACCAGAATGTGACCTTGATTTTTGCCCTGACTGTATGAACACGATTTATGACGCTGCTATATCAAACGAAAATTGGTATGCACGTAAATTTGGGCAGGCGCCTGTGACGACTCACAGCGAAAATGAATATCTCGAATTGAAGCGAAAATATGATCAGTTAACATACGAGCATATTGATCTAAAAGAGAAGTATGAGGATAAAATGAAAGCATCAAGCTTTGGACTTTAATATGAAAGGAAGTTAAATTATGAGAGTTATAACAGCACCGGAAGAATACACCATTGCTGATAATGAAATTTCAATATTCCTTGCTGGAGGAATTACCAACTGTCCAGACTGGCAGAGTGAAATTATTGAAAACTTAAGAAGTATAGTTGCGGTTGATCACGCTGATGACTTGGTCATCTTTAATCCACGAAGAGAAAATTTCCCAAAAGATAAACCTGGAGAAAGTTACAGACAGATATTGTGGGAATTCGAAGCATTGGAAAAATGCGATATTTTCACCATGTATTTCTCATCAGGAGATAGTGATCAGCCGATTTGTATGTATGAACTTGGAAGAAATATTCTGAGGATGCAAATGAAATATCCAACAGATTGGGAAAGACGCATTATAGTGTCAATTGCACGTAACTATAAAAGATTTAACGATGCAAATTACCAAACACAATTTGCATGTGGCAATAAGAAAATAGCACTGAATACTCAGTATGCTGAGGAATACCTAAAAGAATACCATGTCCAATATATCCGTAATGCGTGGTGGAACCTCAAGTATAATAGGTGAGAAATATGATAACTATAATCGTATCCGTAATAGCAAGTATAATCGGATTTACCCTTGGAAGATTCTCCGCTATGCATAGTAATACTACCGTGCAAATCCAGCACGTTAACGGTGATAATATGAAATCATTTCAGGCAATCACAAAGAATACCGACGGACATATTACGATGACCAGTGAAACTAAGAAATTAAAGTAAATAAGAACCGAGGAGAGGTAAGATGATATGTCTGGAATAACTTATAATGTCAAGCATCGTTGTTTTATAGGGGACACTATCGATAAAAATAAACGAGAATATTGGCTTTTTGGACACACCATAGATACATCAACGTCTGATGCCTGCGGATTTTCTCTTAGAGTACTATCATGTATTCCATCTGAGATCAATTACAATTACTTGTTCTCGTCCAATGGCATGTTTAAACATTATGATCAATTGGTAAAACAGAGAAAATCTATGAAAATTTAAATAAGAACCATAGTAGAGATAATCTACTATGGTTCTTATTTAGAGTTTTTTAAACCGGTCTTCTTAATAATTTCTTTTTAAACGTTTCCTTTAAACCAGAAAATAAACCTTTTTTATTACGCTTTGCTTCATTTTCTGCCTGCAGTTTTTCTAATCTTGACCATTCTTCCTCGTCTTTTTTGTTCTTTTCACGAGTTTTATTCATTGCTTCAAGATCTTCTTTTGAGGTATATCTAAATCTAGCACTGTTAGCGTCACGAGCGTCATAATTATTATTTCCGAGTTTATGATCACTTCGTTCTCTTTCACCTAAGTTATCGGACATTCCTTTACGGTCAAGTTTGTCCATCAGCTGTTTACGCTTATCACTAACAACACTATTATCCGGAGACTTTCGGTTATACTGATATGTAACATTACCATTCGCTCCAACATGCTTCTCTAACGATTTTTTATCTTCGTTATTAGCGTAAGCTACTTCTCTGTCATTAAGATACGACCTACGACGTGCATCATGCTTAAGCTTTCCATAGCTTGTCCCGTATAACAATTCATCACGCTTAGCTTTAGTTTCCTTAGAAGTTTCAGTCATGTATTTATCATAAGCAAGACGGTTGAGTTCGTCAGCCTGTTCAAATGTTATTTTTCCAGCATCATACTGCTCGTTAATTGCCTCAAACATGAGTTCATAACTAGTCATGTATATATCATTCCTTTCGTTAGTGTTCCTGGTCTAAGAACAAATTTATAATAAATTTGTTCTTAGGAACGAATATAAGACCATAATTAATCTTACTGTTTTACCAGTATATGAAATAAATAAGAACCATAGTAGATTATTTCTACTATGGTTCTTTTCGTAAGTATATTCGTATCGAAAATATATCATCATTGTATAATTAGCGGATTATACCATCCCGCTATTGATGATGGTATAGAAAGGATAATTTATGTTAGAAAAATTATTTAAGGAATGCGGCTACAATTATAGCTACATTCTGTATTTAATCGATAAGGATATCGACACAAACTGCTCAAAAGGTCTATATGAAAAAGGGTTCAATGCTCAGGCTAAGCGTGTGCTTTCTAAGTATTTCGACGACTTTGAAAGCTTTATCATCACAACCGGATGGGGAAACAAGGCTCTCAAGGTTCGAATATATGATAGAACGTGGATTGAGAACGTGTTCGATGAACCTGATTGGGTAGATGATGAGGAAATAATACAGCAGTATTAATTTCGGCATGGACCCGCATAACGAGGCTGTAGCATAAAAACTACAGCCTCGTTTTTTAATCAGTGTCGTATTTAACAGATAAGTCTTTATTGACGTAGTACAGTTTGTCTATCATACCGTTTATAGTTTTATCATATTCTTCGACACTGATATTTTGTTTCTTTTCTAATTCTTGTGCTTTTTCATATACCTTGTGAAGACCTTCTTTAGCGGCTTTTGCAGCTGCTACTTTTGAAGTTATATTTTTTGAAAGTCTTGGACCAAGTGTTATTTCGCCGTTACGATCCTTCTCTTCGTAATCTTTTTTCTTCTCAACGTTTTTCTCATATTCATCACAAGCTTTTTCGTATGCATCTTTTAATACACTTGTAGAATATTTTACTTTTTGGCGGAGGATTTTTGTTTCAAGTGTTGCAACTTTATCTTCATTTACGCCATATGGGAAGTTTTCTGGCTTATGCATATGATCAACAAGTTCTTTTTCCTGATTTCTGATATTTACCGGGCCAGCTTTTCTAGCCTTATCCACCACTCTCAATGTCTTTTTGCCGTCTTCAACATCTGCACGAATCTGGACACCTGTACCGAGATCGTTAATCGAGGTCCAACCGTCGCCCTCTTTAAATTCTGATCTCAATATCTCATATATATTTTTCTTTAGGTCATCCGATATACTATCGATGCGGTGCCATTCATCGTGAACCTCAATATCGTCGACATTATATACTGAAGTGGCAATCCTCTTCTGTGCGGCTTCTATCGCCTTATTAGCTTTACTAATTTCTTTTCCTAGTCCCAATCCACCGATTGCAGTAACTAAAGCAACGCCAATTGGCATTAACTTTTTCATTATTACATCTTCATCGATATGGAACTTTTTACGTGGCTTAGGAGCGGCAGTTCTGACAGATGCTGATTTAGATTTATCAGATGTGTCGGATTTAATAGACTCACTCTTCTTCTCTTCTTCAGCTTCTTCTTTTTTCGCTTCCTTGATAGAATCCGCAACTACATACTTCACTTTACGTTCCCAGTTATCTACTGCTACTCCGATTTTCTTTTCGTAGTCTTTTTTATCAAGGGATATTGTACGTCTTTCTTGATGAGTTCCCTCAGTACAGTATTCTTCTTCATAGAACTTATCATGTACGGCTTCGAGGAGTGCATCATGCTCAGCTTCTGTAATTTCGCCGCCATTAAATGCTTCAGTTATATTCTGGATAACATCCACTACACTTTCGAATAATCTGTATGACATTATTCTGTCAATATATTTATCGAGAATACCAAGCATATTCTCGTTAGTTTCTGCGTTTTCTACATATACGCTATATGATAAATCATTAATGATACTTGCATATTCATATGAAATCATGCCCAGGTCTATATCACTCTGGAGAGATTCCGTTATTACGTTATACGCGTTTTCGTCAAACATAAAAATTCATTCCTTTCAAGTTTATTTATATTTCATGCACATTGACAATATAATAATTATTATATTGTCAATGCCTAAGAACAAATATAATAATTATATTTGTTCTTAGAATAGAAAGGAATGATATTATGACTAATAGTGAAATATATAACACTATCGCTGAATCACTTCAGTGCGATATCGATACAAACGCAATTTCATATGAGTATGCAAGTATCATAAATGATATTGCTTATGATAAGTTTATAACAGAATCAGAATTACCTGAAAATGTAGAAAGTGTTCTCGATAGATACATTTCAGAAGCTGCTGGTGATGATGAAAGCACTGACGAACTCGATTCAATGTTAGAAATGGCCAACACAATCGAAGTAACTTACGAGAGTGGTGACATCACAAACGTTGAATACAGTGCTCTCCTTGAATCAGTATTTGAAAAGATCGATGCTTATACGGAAGCATTCGCAGGTGCTGGTGGTGCAAGAGGTAATTATATTGAAATGCAAGCAAAAACTTTAGCCGGAACATTTGCTCCATATGCTAAAGCATTAAAAGACTACTATAAACGCGAAATTAATGGTAATCGTTTGGACGGGTATGCTTTCGGAAATGCGTATGCGAAAGAGATTGCTAAAATAAAGCCGCCTACAATAAACGATCTTGTATCTAAGGCAAAACTTCCTGAAAGCGTTGTAAAGAAAAACCGAGACGCATGCCAAGCTTTAAAAAAATTTTCAGGAATTGGTCTCAATGTTGACTTTGACGAGTATAACCTCGACAAAGTGAACCGTCTGCTTGCTAGCCATCTTAAAGGTACAGACGATGCCGATGAAATCTTTGGATTCATAGACGACGTTATTAGCCAGGCTAAAAATAACACTGAGGAAGTTATACAGAGTCTTAACAATGCCGGTGGTGATGTTAAGACAAATACGAAAGCCAAAGCTGCATTTAAAAAAATGACTGGTCAAACAGACAGTGCATTCAATCCTAGTCAGATTAAACAAAAAATGCATGATGCCAAACTTGATAAACTTAAGAAAAGAAATGCCGAAAAGATGGCTAACCGCAAGTAATTATCTTCTCATCTCTCTATACAAAATGAGTACTATGAAGGAATTCTTTCATAGTACTCATTTCTTTTACCGGTATATTATGCGACGTAATTATAAACGTCTTTAGATTGTCTTGCTATTTTTCTGTATCCTGAATAGTCAGATATGTCTTTACTATGACGGACTTTTCGATTCCATACTTTACGTAATTTGCTTCTTCCAAGTCGTACTCCGTCAACTTTCCATCTATTACGTTTATTGCCTTTCATAATCTACCTCCTATGTTTTTATGCTCCGGTAGAACCAAAACCGCCATTTCTTACACCAGAAGCTTCATCGTCGGTCGTTATTCCATACATTAAGAATATACCCTGACAGAATTTCGATCCTGCTTCAAGTTCCATTGGTTTATCTCCCAAGTTCTTAAGTTTTACCATAATGTGACCTTCATTGGCAACTCCATCGCATTTTGTATTATAGTAGTCGGCGTCCACTACCCCGATTGTATTTGCTAATGTCACATTATATTTGAAACCTAAGCCAGACTTAGGGAATAAAAATAAAGCCCAGATAGGATCAATCTTGCATCTTATCAATGTAGGAACCACTATGCTCTCACCAGGGTTTAATTTTATGTTTATTGGAGTAAGGATGTCATATCCAGCAGAAGCTGCTGTAGCTCTTGTTGGGAGAGCAGTCTCTTTAATAGTATCAATTCCCAAGATATCCATTACTCTGTCTCTTGTATCATTTGATACATATTCAAATTTTGCAATTTCTCTTTTAAGTTCAAATCCATTTACCATAGTTATTTTTCCTTTCTAAAATTATTATAAAAAATACGACTCACCAAAACGATGAGCCGTATAATTTTATTCGTCGTCTGATTCTTCAGGCTGCTCGATTTCAATATCAGTATCGAAATCTTCTTTTTCTTCCTCAGGTTCATCAATCTCATTCTCATGAATTCCTGAGATTGAATCATTACATGATGTGTAGATAAGAGGTTCCTTTAAATGAATAGGCATCCTCTTACAGTCATCTCTAGGGATTAACTTAACTTCATAGTCAAGACCCAGAAGCTCGCACCATATATTGAAATTTGGTACTGTCATCTTAGTCTTACTAATCAGAGCAGCTTTTAAATTGGAGATGCCATATTTCGCGCCCATGTATGACTTAAGCATATGGATGTTTACATGCATCTCTCTGATGGCATGCTTGACTAACCTTTTCAGGCAATCATCACCCTCATTGAGTATTGGGACGAATGTGCTTGTAGCACTATTCATATCCATAATAGCATGTTCGTCATAGAGTTCCTCATCCCCATTTGTTTCGGAGATGATTACCTCTGTTGAGAGCGGGTAAGCATACTCAAATGAGAAATTCTCTGCCGGAACCGTAGGTTCTTTGAATTCTAACTTACCATCTTTCTCATAGAACCTTGGTACTTGTACTTTATCTGTGGTGTATAAATACACCTTATTCGAGTTCCTTTCAACATAGCACTTATCCTGTATGAAATTGGTATTGTCATCTATAAAGCCCTTAACGCAATATACATGATTTCCATACGGTAAGTACCTAGGAAATTTAATTTCTTCCATCCACGTGACCCCCAGTTTTATATTAGAAATTAGTTATCTCAATATCATCTTCTTCGTCCATATCAGTCATGATTAATGTGACCTCTATCGGAGTCATGATGATACATAACTCTGTGAATGTCGTGATGAAAGTATTGTATTCCTTCTCTGTTCTGAATGCCTTAGCGCTTACAGTACAGATGAGAGGATTCTCATTATCAGTTTTACTAAGTACTAATCTAAGTACTGTAGCTAAACCTACTCTTAATCCAGGTACGAATATCTTTGCTCCTGGATTCTCTCTTACAACGATGCCGTAGTTACCGTTTGGCTCACCATCATTATTAGTGAGTACAGTGATTGTGCCAAGCTCCACGTGCATCTCTTCCTGCTTATATTCGATCATAGTCTTGAATAAGTTAAGACCGAACTTGTTGACCTCGATACCTTTCTCAGTCATTTCCTTGATGAGGGAATCTGCTGATCCCCCAGTTTGCAATACTTTAACCATTTTTATTTTCCTCCTTATGGCTTGATATTATATAGTTATACGAAATCTACTTTTTCACACCTTACGAATGTGTCTTTATAGAGATCATATAATATCTTTAAGTCATCTACCGATGCATTCTTAATTACTCCTCCAGTCGGTAACGGATTATCAATTGTAACTGCAGTTAAATAATCTACCGCTCTGGTGATCTTTCCTCCGAAGTGATGTGTGAGCACTAGAAATGTAAATGTTTTCGTCATTTCACTTAATAGCTCATCACACCTATTTTCTATTGCACTAAGTTCCCCACTTGTTACTGCCATGTATACCGTATGGGTTTTTCCATTCATATAGGTAGTAAATGGCTGTGAAGATAACACTTTAGTGATATAGTTATCGGTGAGTTTCGAATACTCTTCAAAATTCATTTTTGCGATTTCCAAATTGAAGCATTCTGGATTCCTCTGTGATAGAAATTCATCCAGCAGTTTCTTCTCTGGAGTATAAGCGTATAGCAATCGGTGTCCTTTTTTGTATAGCAGGTACACTTTAAACTTCTTCATGATTTTCATAAGTCAAGTAAACCTGCTTCTTTCATCTCATAGAAGGCCTCTACATCCAAAGACTTACTCTTTCCTTTACGTAGCTTCTTAATGAGTTCTTTTAACATTTTCACACTCTCATCATACTGCTCTTGTGTTAAACCTTCTATTATGAGTTTGCTATCTAAGATATCCAGATAGTCTTCGAAAGAATCTGCATATCTATTCATAATTTTTCTGTCTTCTTCTGACATCTTCATTTTTAATCACCTCGGTTTATTTTTTATTTTTATGTAATAAGTTACATACGATTCTATAATATATAACTCAACGAAAAAGATGCGTGGTAAGACTTTTATTGTCTTACCACGCATCTCTCATTTAGTATCCAGCAGGAAAAATAAAAATGGTAGTTTAAAGTATGTATCTAAAAAATTACTTTCCAGTAATCTTAGATATTAATTTTGATAAGAAACCTGACTTAGACTTCTTTGCACGAGCCATCCATTCTTTAACCTTACGGTCAGCTTCAGAATGATACTTCTTTCTGAGCTTAGCCTTGATAACTCTTTCCATCTTGTATACTGTCTGGAGTTTCTTGTAGAGTGGGTCATTCTTAGATCTTGCAACCGCTGCTACTGCAGTTTCGAATAACTGAGCTTTCTTAGCGTGCTTATCAAATCTTACGATAGTTCTTTCTGTAAGAAGACCTTCGCCCACTGCAATTTCTGATTCCACTGATTCGATAAATTCTTCGATTTCTTCCGGTGATGCGCATCTTTCAATAAGAATAGGAGTCGCAACAGTATCCATGAATCTATCCACTTCATCATTCTGTTCTGGTGTAAGTGGGGTATCATCTGGTTTAACATCGAAGTTATCTCTTGTTGTAATTTCAGCATTTGTAATACCGCTTGCAGTTGGAACTTCGACAGGAACCGGTACTACTGATGGAGCAGGCATTCCGTCAATTAAGGAACCTGTAGGAACATCACCACATTCTTTGCCGCAACAACCTTCGGTCCCACAACCTGATCCACCTTCTGTACTACAGTTTGATCCGCATTCTGCAGTAGTGTTTTCTTCATAGTCACCATCAGAATAGTCATCACGATATTCTGCGTAACCATCTTCGTTCTTTCTTTCATCTTCGTAGCTATCTGACTCACCAGCTTCAGTAGCTTTACCGGAATCAATAACAACAGGCTTGTTATTGTTGTTATTAGTGTTATTCTGGTTATTTGTATTAGCAGTTGTTGATGAATCCTTGCTCAGGTCTACATTTTCATCTGTAGATTCTGCTGTATATGAGTTAGCTGCTGATGGAAGCGGCATTGATAATAATTCTTCAAAACTAGGCATTTTGAATCCATCCTTTCTTAAAGTTAATGGTATTATTAATTTAATCTACTGTTTTAAAGATTAAACGTCATTTAAAACAAATAAGTAAAGAGACACGTATAGACATACGGTTTCTTTGCATGAGTTCAGTGTCATAGTTTTTATATTTCTTTTCTACTTCTATTTTGTTCCAAGTAAGATTGGTGTAGAATATACAGGATTGCTTCTTAGATGGAAAGCAATCCTGTTTTTCTATTTTCTCTTTCACTATTATATAAATAAAATTTATTATATAGGAAGGTGATGCAATTTTGACAATAACTAAAGAAGTTATAGAAAAGCATAGCCCTCTCTTAGAAGCATGGAAAGAAGAGATGGCTGATACATTAATGCAAATGGAACCAGATTGGGATGAGGAAAAAATAGCATTAGAACTAGATAAGATGTTGGTAGGAATGGCAGAAATCCCATTGGTTACACTAGATAATAATTACACAGGGGAAACTGAAGAAACTAACCTATTATCCACAATAGATTGGATGATAACCCGAAAGCCTATAATAGCAGGTAATGGTACTTTCTATAAAAATCAGTTGGAGGCTTTGAACCCAATCGCTGTAATGCTAGATGGGTTCTTAAAGGCAAGAAAAGCTACTAAAAAAGAAATGTTTAAGGTAGAAGATAAAACTAGTGATAGATATTTCGATTTAGATAGAAAGCAATTGAACTATAAGATACTTGCTAACTCATATTATGGTGCATCTGGAATGCCAGCTTCAGCATTCTATAGTAAGTGGTCTGGACCTAAACTAATTTGGGTCATTATACAGCGATGTATAATTAAATACCTCTTTAATTGCTGGGAACTCTCTCTCTGAGACAATCAGCAGCGAAGCCTATTTTATATAGGAACGTTCAACGACTATCGAAACGGTAACTATAAAGAAATACTATAGTGAGTAACGGAGTAGAGTAGGAGTAATCCGAAATGGGAGGCATCTTATATTTGGTAACAGAGTATAAGATGAAGATATAGTCTATTCCGTATGGTGACATACGGCCAAAAAGGCAACGACAAATTCTGCACAGAGCGTTATCAGCACTACAAAAACCTTCTTTGAAAGTTTTCTTACTGATAATTATAAATTTATAGATATAAATGAAGCATTCCATTATATGAATAAAATCAGAGAACAAGCTTATGACGTTCCAGACTGGATAGAGCATGAAACTGTGGATAACTTATTCATTAGGATAAGGAATATGTTCTACCAAGATATTTATATAGACGATTATGATGAGCCTCTATATAAGTATATTAATAATCTCGATCAAGATGACATAGACAGAATATTCTATAAGAATAATTTTATGGAGTTTATTCGTAGGCACGAGATTATGAGAAAGAAGTTTAATAACTTATTTGAAGAGGTTCATAACTATGAGCATGTTGATACTGTAGATGAGATTCCTCTCAGTTTCAATGGTAAATTCACTGGTACTGACAAAGAAATAGTGAAAGAATATAATTCATTTGTCAACCACGAAACGTTCATGGATCCTAACTCTCCGCCAGATAATCTTATAGATGATCTGAATGAGTTAAAAGACATCGTAATGAAGTCTGTGTATATGCCGTTCATGTCAGTGGATAGAATACACAGACTAAAATACTTCAGAAGAAGAACTGTATGTATAGTAGATACAGACTCAAATATTCTGGCGGTAGACCTTTTAGTTAATTTCTTCAGAGATGAAATTATGGAAGGCAACTATGGCCGAAATGATGAGACTAATGCGTTTATAATTATAAACACTATGGCTTATTTCATAACTGCGGCTGTATCAGATACCTTATTTGAGTACGGTAAGTATTCAAATATTCCTGAGGAACATAGATTCCGATTTGGCATGAAGAATGAGTAGACACAATTGCTCATTTAAAACCTCTTTAATTGCTGGGAAATCTCACCGAGACAATCAGCAGCCAAGACTCATATGAGTAAGGTTCAACGACTATCGAAAAGGTACTATGAAAGAAATATTCATAGGAGTAACTGAGTAGAGTAGGAAGTAATTCCGAAATGGGAGGCATTGTATATTTGGTAACAGAATATATAGTGAAGATATAGTCTGATCTCTATGGCGACATAGAGTTAACACAAATGTTTTGTTCACTAAGCTAGTTATAGGAAAGAAGAAGAAACGTTATATCTCTGCGATAAAACTCAGAGAAGGTAATTTATTAGAGCCGTATAAGGCAGATTGTAAAGGCTTAACATATAAGGCCCTATACAAAGTAATTTGTATATGCAAACAGAGTGAATTGCTGGGAACTCTCCAGTAGACAATCAGCAGCCAAGACTCTTATGAGTAAGGTTCAACGACTATCCCGTAAGGGAGTACACTATAAGCGATTGATAGTGGAAGCGCTCTGCATCCTATTAGGATGATGATATAGTCTGTTCTCATGCCGTGAGGCTGAGGGAATATTCCGATATAAGAGTAGCGTCTTATATTAAACATAAAAGATGATTACATGAAATCTGCTACATCTGATCTTGCAAAGAAACGTTTCGACTCTATAGTTAAAAACAGAATACTAGAAACTGAGGTTCCTGATATATCTGGAATCCTCAATGATTTAATTGACTTTGAAAATGATATCCGTCAGTCATTACGTGATGGAGAACTTACTTTCTTACCGCTGGGAAGTTTTAAAGAACTCACCGCATATAAAGACCCATATTCACAACAGGGTGTTAGAGGAGGATTAGCATGGAATGCTCTTTACCCAGAGAACCAAATCTCTGCTCCTTCTAAAGTTAGTATATTAAAGCTCAATATTTTTGAGCCAGAAGATTGCAAAGATTTAGCACGTACCAACCCTGATGTGTACAATACAATAATGTCACAGATATTCAATTCACCTATATCGAAAATAGCAGATAAGGGATTACAAGTATTATCTATTCCGGCTAATGCTAAAATACCGGAATGGTGTTTTAATTATATAGATATAGACACTGTAGTGAATAATATATTAGGGCAGTTTAAAGGCGTCCTCGATACATTCGGTATAGAGTGCCCAGAAGTAGGTAAATCAACTAAAGGAAGAAAGACAAGAAAGTTTTCAAATACAATGAGATTCTAATTTTTACAAAATAAGAAAATAACCCTTGATAATTTCTTGTGGTTATTTTCTTATTTTTATTCTAACTTCTTAGTAAAAAGTGTAATTATATAAATCTATATAATTTTTATTAGAAAGGAATTGCTATATATGAAAGATATATTAAACAGCGATTATGAACCGAACGACATGTCCACTGATATGTTTTTATCAGAGGGGCCTCTTAATCTCTTAATAGAACAGATTAGAGATCAGTTCGAAGAACCTTATGAAGAAAGAAAGTATGACTATGTACAAACTTTCATTAACATGTATAATTACTCAACCGATAATGCAAATGTATATGAAGAAGATGAACAAGAAGATTTAGACCAGTTAAGATCTAAGTTCTATTCATTCTTACAGGAAATATTAAGAAAATATCTTAATATCGGATTTAACGATTTTGATGAATTATCTAAAGAAGATCAAGACCATATGATCCATTACACATATAGATTCTTCATCACCAGAATAAAGAAGAACTTCGTTGGATACATAATGAATTACTTGGAAGATAATAAGACTGCAATATTCAATGAAGATATCTATAACGAACAAAAAGATGTCACTGCTCTTACTGTAAAGAAAGAGATATCTGACCCAGAGATGGCATACATCTTATCTAACTTAGAAAGCATAATAGATGACATTTTATCTGAAGAAATAGATGTAGATGATTTCTTAGCAAAATGTGACGGTGATAACTGTTTGGAAACTGAATTTGTTACAGAAGCATTTAAAGATTTTAAGCTCACTGGTAACTTCGTTAAGAACTACATCGAGATGATAGATGATGACTTTATGAATAAGATTCATTTATCAGTAAGAGGAAAGCTTCTAAAAAAGTATAGATAAGACATTTATATATTATCCAAATACAAAATTTTATATTAGGAGGAATTTGAGATATGTTTAATAACAACTCAAACTTTAGGAATAACAATGGTGGAAACAATAATATCAATTGTTCAACAAAGATCAGAACGTTCTTTGGTGAATTGTCAGCATTCCAGTTAAGCTTCTGGAATGAAAACCTTTCAGTAAAGATTAACCCGATTAAAGGAGTTAATTCTGAAGGTATAAGAGAATATGATTTCGATAGCAAGGCTATCACAGCATTTGGCAGTGATAAGGCAACTGCGCTCGCTAAGAATATCACTGAAACTATTCTCCCATTAGTAGAGAAAGTTTATAACGGCGAACTCAAGAGCATCGAAAACCCTGTTACAATTTCAAGTGAAATAGGCGGCAATAAGGGTAACGTAGTTGTGTTCAGATATAAGAACGATAACAACGGTACACCGGCAGTATATTTTGCCATCCAAAGCAAATTTACAACACCGGAAGGTCAGGAGCAGACATATGAATATGCTTATAAATTCGAAAAGACACCTATTCAGGTAACAGAAGGAGAAGAAACTGTTACCAAGATGGTTGAGTCTGAATTCTTATTTATGCTGAATTTCATGAAGAATCTGTATAAGATGGCTGGTATCTCACATGAAGATAGATTGACAGCTGCCGTTCAGGCTACATTTAACAACAGAAACAATAACTACAATAATCATGGCGGGCAGACAATGGGCAACCAGTCATATTCAACACAAGGAGCTCCAGCTGCTGAGTCTACATACTCTGCACCTGTAACTACATTCGACCCTAACTCTCTCCCGTTCTAATGAGAACCTTTTAGTAGTTTTTAATTTATTTATTAATAGATGGAATAATACCAGATACACAAGGTATCTCGGTATTATTCCAATAAATCTGTAATATGGAAGTGATTACATGCAAGATACTATTTTTCTTAATGCAGATTATATAGTAATTGAATATATGGATATAATAAAATCCCCATATGTTGTATTACTAAGTATGATAAGAAATAACATCAGAATCAGAGAGTTATTAGATCTAACTGAAATTGATAATCTCCAAGAAGCAGGACTCACTGAGTGGTATGTTAATAGAAGACATCAGAACTTCCTCATTGACTTGTGTAAGTTAAAAGGAATTAAAGAATCTGATTTAGATAATCTATTGGATGCTCAGATGGCATGTAGTAATATGTGGTTTGAGCATGCAAACTTTCTTAATATAGAAACTGTATTAAGAAGTCAGAGTAAATTCAAAATGGCCAAGGATGTAATTATTTACTACCCACATAGCAATATGTATGCTAAGGAAGATATGGAGAAGCATTTCAATATGAAATTTAAATTCGTAAAGACTTTCGAAGAAGCAGTAGAGATTGCTGGTAGTAACTCCACTTATTTTTTATCCAATATTAAAAATATAAACAAGATGTTTGAAATGGAGAAATTGAAATTTTCTTCTATTACTCTCCCAGTGGAGTATAGATATAATAAAAAGAATATGGATGATTTTGATATAGAATTCAAAGAGCTATTTGAAAAACAGCCATTCAAACTTACATATATGAGAGCATGTAGTGAGAATCGTAGTTAGAAACTATATACTGCAAAACAAATTTTTAATTCCGGTAATAGGAAAGAATTTATCTAGAAAGGAAGAATAAAAACTATGGAATTAAATTATGTATCGTTCTGCTGTTAGTAGATGTAAATCATACATAATAATTTAGTTCCCGTTCACCGCGAGGTGTTCGATAAAATATGTGTTGAAATGCTGGAAAACCGTAAAGACACTTGAACCAAAACAGAGACATGAAACAAGGCCAGATGGAATGGTTACGAAAGTGGAAAAAATTAAGTGTATGGTATATGGTTAAATCCTAAGTACTTTATAATCGGCAATCAGCAGGGAAGTCCTGAATAGGGAAACCCTCAACGACTATCCCGTAAGGGAGTAGAGTACAAGTGATTGGTACTCGAAGTGGCACATTCCCAAATCGTAATTGGGAAAAGATATAGTCTACGCTGCATGGAAACATACAGAAGTTCCATAGAGAACTGGTAACAGAGTAGCGTCTGTTTTAATACTAAAATTGACTTAACGAAATGCGTGGTGATTAACTTTCTATATTCTATATTACTTTATTTTAAATGCAAATTTGCATTATAATTAAAATAGAAAGGAGGTTAATCCTATGAAATACAAAAAGAAATTTAAAGACCCTAATAAAGTCCATAGAAGATATAGAATACGATTATATCCTACTGATGAACAAGTAAAGATGTTCTTTAAGCATATCCATACCTGTAGATTCATATGGAACTACATGTTAACTAAACAAAAGGAGCAATACGAACTGTATAAGAGAAGATACACGTATTGCGCTACGTGTAGAATCCTAACTGAATTAAAAAGTAGGGAAGAATATTCATGGTTAGACGAGGTATCTCGATATTCATTGGCTATCACGCTAAATGATTTGGATACAGCTTATGACCGATATTTCAAAGGTATCAATGAAGGATTGCCAAAGTTTAAGATTAAAAAACGATCAAAGAAATCATTTCCGATTAGGCATGACCGTGTATATTTTAAAGAAAGCTATGCCCACATTGAAAAGATAGGAATGGTTAAATTTAAATCCAGCATACAATTACCGGAAGGTAAGAGCGAAGTCAAAGACACCAGAATACTCTTATCTAAGAATGGTAAATGGATATTATCAGTAGTGATAGAGTGTGATAAACAAACACCCAAAGAATCTCTCTATGGAAATCTAGGAATAGATATGGGTATTAGAAAACTAGCAACATTTTCGTATTTGGGTAGGTCTGATTATATACATAATATAAACAAAAGTAGACGAGTTAGATGCCTACGTAGTAAACTAAAGCACTTACAACGTAGATTAAGTAGGATTTACTATACACATGGTAACTATCATAAAAGTAAGCATATAAAACGTCTAATATATCAGATACGAAAAATATATCACCGTATTCACAATATAGTATACGATTACAATCATAAACAAACCAGAATGTTAGTGAATCTCTATCCACGCAAAGTAATCATGGAAGATTTAGAAGTCAAGAAGATTACTAAAAGGATGCCTAGATGGCTAAGAAGAGAAATATACTATGCTTCTTGGTATGATTTCAGATTCAAGATGGAGTATAAGTGTAATGAATTGGGAATTAAGTTTGTATTAGCAGACAAATCCTTCCCATCAACACAACTGTGCTCCGAATGTGGAGAACTCAAAACAGGAAAGCATAAGTTAACACTAAACGATCATGTTTATGTTTGTAAAAAATGTGGTCTTAAGTTAGACCGTGATGTGAATGCCGCTAGAAATCTAGAATGGTATGATAACTACTTAAGTTAAAAAGTTATTAGCCAAGGGAAGTCGTTAAGTCCCTGAATGTGGCGGAGCTCGTAAATCCATCGACTAATATAGACGTGTATGTCGAATGGTAGTAGCAACGAACCCACGAGATTTTAGTATTAATTAATACTGAATGTTTAACGGTTTCGAATATTGATGAAAAGCAGGACTTTATCTCTGCACAACTTTCAGGAGAACCAAGAGCAAATGTAATCAGTAAGGAAGACTTTGAAGATAGAGTGGACAGAGTATTCCACAAATTATGGGAAGATCTTTCTAAGTCATTTGGTCCTGGTGGAGCTGGAACTTTCATTTCTATATATCCAAACTACTATAACACAAAGGATGGTTTTACCATTATGAAGAACGTAGGCTTCGATAAGAAGCTTGATCAGTTCATTTGTGATATGGCAATGGATATCTGTAGTAGATTAAATTTCACTGCAGGAGATGGAACTACAACTTCAGTAATTGCTACTAAAAGTATTTACGACTCATACAGACAGATGGTAAGAGCATCTGAAGCTGATAATGAATCTGATATTCATTTTAACAAAATTCTCCCAAGAGATATTCTTACTAAACTCAATATATTAAAAGAAAAAATACTTGAAAAACTCTCAGCGATGGCAACATCTATTCAGAGTGATGACCCGGATGTATTGGCTAATAACATCAGAAAGGTTGTATATGTTTCAAGTAATGCTAATGAAGAGATTACTAATATAATTTCTTCTATGTATAGAGAACTCATGTATCCTGCTATCAGCTGTGTTATCAGTAAAGATGGTAGTATGCATAGCTCAATAGTTTCTGGCTATAAGAACTCAGTTTCACTTACAGATAAATTATACTGCAATAATGATAATGGTACATGCAAACTTGCTACTGGTGCAAATGTACTCATATTCAGCCATAAGATAACAAAGGATACTTATGATAAGATTCTTAAACCATTGACTGCTAATTCTCGCAGACTAGGCAAAAGATTAGTTGTTGTCGCTCCGTTCTATGATGACGTAGCAATTAGTGGCTCAATAGCAAGAGAACTTAACGCTGAATTCAAGAGTACTGGAGAAGTTGGCTTAGTATTAACAGTATGCAAAAGACCTACTGGCCCAGATAAAGTTGCTTTATCTGACTTAGCTATGCTTCTCAATACAGTAGTAATTACTCCAGAAATGGAAGCTGAAGCCATAGAGAAAATATCTTCATACGGAGAAGGTAATGAAGGAATTTCTGTACTTAAGATATTTGACTTAAACACAAGAAATATTCCAGGTATCAATATCTATACTACAAATGAAGAGGGTACTGAACTTCACATTGAGAAATCTGAGGCAGGTGGACGTAGTCCATTGAAATGTGAAGTAGACCCAGCGCAGGTCATCAGAGTGGGATACTGCGATTCAGTAGAAATAGGTGTTGAAAATTCATTATTCTCTGGTTTCTACTATGACGAAGCTTTATATAGAAAGCATGTACAAGAAGCTAAAGATGAACTTGCAGATATTGCACATAAGGTTAAAACCATTGGTTCATACAGTGCTGATTATAACCATAAGCAGCAGAGAGTGTATGCCCTTGGTTTAAAAACTGGTGTAATAGAAGTGGGTGCATCCAGTGAAATCTCCCAGAATTATCTCAAGGATACTGTAGATGATGCAGTAAAAGCTGCTAAGTCTGCTTATGAGAACGGTGTTGTATTAGGCTGTAATGTTACGTTAATGCGTGCTATGAATATGGTTAAAGAAGAGATTAAGAATGATAAGGTAATGACAATTCTCCTTATCTTACTCATTAACGGTTTCCGTTCAGTATACGAAACTGTGCTCTCTAACGTATTCGAGAATCGTGTTATCAATGTAGCAACAGGAGCATCGGAACTCAATTCTATTATCAAAGAGATAAGAGGTTGGAGATGTATCAATAATACAGAAGACTCTGTAGATGATGCTATCTTCCAGGATGCAGTAAAGAATTCTGTAGACAGTGTAGATTCACAGTATGACTTGTATTCATCTATCATAGATATCTCTGTAGATAAGAATGTGACATTTGATTTATCTACTTGTGAATTCTCACGTTCTATTATAAATAGTGCAGAAACAGATAAGGAAATTCTCAAAGCAACAATTGACTTACTCGGATTACTTATCACAGGTAACCAAGTTGTCATCAGATAATCTTTTTTATTCCATAGAAAGGATGATCCAATTATGATTGAAAGCGTTAGCATTTCACATCAAACACTACAAGATTTTTTGGATCGCCCATTTGGAAAACCAAATGAACAGAAAAACCTAAAATATATGAGCAGATACACGAAGTATAAGAATGAAAATCGCATCAAGATAGAGTCTGCTATCGAGATAGATAAAAACTTCTTCGTGCATATGAAAGTCCCTTCTGAATCACAGAAGGGACTTGCTACATATGACGTGGTGATTCAGTTCTTCACTCCAGATGAGCGCATTCAGAAAGAAGTTACTGTACAGAATTACTATGTACAGTTCTTTTCAAATAGCCCAGGTTTTGTGTATAAGTATGCTGCTTTATACAAAATGGAAGGCTACTTAATAGAATCTCTATATGATAAATTTCAACCGGGAATGTTAGATACACTCCCAGATAAAGCAAATTCAAAATATGAATTATTTTACGACTCATCAATTTTTTACGCTGCTAAATATTTATTAGATCATAAGCTTACCAAGATGGGTAAGTTCTCATTAAGATTGCAGAGAACTAAACCTCCTAAGATGTTTTTTAGAGATATTCAAGATTTTGAATCTATGAATGTTTCCAGAGATGTCGCTGGTATTGAAAACAAGATTCGTGCAGAAATCAAGAGAGATACTAAACTTAGTGTCGACCAAGAGCAGAAGATTAAAAGAAAGAATCTTGATATTGGTAAGCAGATTATTGAGAAGAGAAAAGCACAGAAATCTACTGAAAACAAAATAAAGAAGATAACTAAAGTACTTCCGAAAGCTAAGATAAAAGCAAAACGAAGTACTTATAAGAAAAATTCTTAAAATGCCATTTGTTTATATATTATAGATTGGTGTGCATTTTAAAAATTTATAAATCACTAAAAAAAGAAGTAAAAAGGAGATGAAAGGATTTGTCAAAGAAGGACAATATAAAACTTGGTCCAATTGTAACTTGGAAACCAGATGAAGAAGATATCGTCGTTAACAACGATGGTAAATTATTCATCATGTATTTCGATAAAGCATTCGGATCAAGTAACTTGGCAGTATACAATAAGTTCCTTATAAAGAAGTCTTCTTATGAGAAACAACTAGATGTCATCTGCAAGTACATGAACTTCTTCATAAAGTTCTATGACACTGAATATGAACTCCCTACGGCATATCTCAAACTGAAGTATGCTATAGACAAAGAGAAGAGGTTCAATGAGGAAAATGCAGAACAGCTAATAGACTTGATCTATGAATTTCTCTTTACAGACACCATGGTAGCTAAGATCTACCAGATAGTTGAAGACAATTATTTGGACGATATTGAGTCTGCTGAGAGTAAGAAATACGTGATGGAAAAGAAGCATCTGGAAAGTTTGGAGTTCACTAACCAGCATATCAAGATATTATTAAGAATCTCTTTCGGTATGAAGGTTATTGCGCCAATTCTCTTTCATTACGTTTCTATCAACGTAATTAAACTGGATAAGGACAGTGATCTTATTTACAGATTCTATAGAAAGCTGTTCGATATCTTTAGTGACAATGTGAATATATACAACAAGCTCTTTACTTACGTGGAAATTTTGCGTCCTCTTATAGTGATATAAGAGTGTAACCTCCTTAATTGCTGGGACATCTCACTGAGACAATCAGCAGCCAAGACTCATATGAGTAAGGTTCAACGACTATCGAAACAGTAGCTATAGAGAAATACTATAGTGAGTAATGGAGTAGAGTAGGAGTAATCCGAAATGGGAGGCATCTTATGTTTGGTAACAGAATATAAGATGGAGATATAGTCTAATCCTCATGGTGACATGGTGGTGGTAATGAAAGGCTAAGGTGCTTGAGTCACAGAGTCACAACTCTTTAATTTATGACCAGAGAGATATCTTAGGATATGATAACTATCTGGTTATTCATAACTTCGTTAGACGTGTTCTCATTAGTGAGAATGTGGTTAAAATGCTTGGCCACGTTAAACCCCTTTAATTGCTGGAAATCGTGACGGACAATCAGCAGCCAAGACTCATAAGAGTAAGGTTCAACGACTATCGAAAAGGTAACTATGGAGAAAGACCATAGTGAGTAACTGAGTAGAGTAGGAAGTGATTCCGAAACGGGGGGCATATGTAATTTGGTAATAGAGTTACATATGAAGATATAGTCTGCATAATAGTTGTGAAGTATCGTTTTAACGAAGTATATGATGCAAAGACTGGTAAGTTTAAAGAAAATATAGTTGGCTTAAATGTAAGGCCCCATATAAAGGAATTTATATGAGAAAACACCGTGAATTGCTGGGAACTCTTTATAAGACAATCAGCAGCGAAGCCTCTATTAGAGAGGAACGTTCAACGACTATCCTGTAATGGGAGTACACTATAAGCGATTGATAGTGGAAGCGCGGTGCATCCATACGGATGATGATATAGTCTGTTCTCATGCCGTGAGGCTGAGGGAATATTCCAATATAAGAGTAGCGTCTTGTATTAAACATATAAAGTTAATAAGACTATGATTGCATTGTAGTCTATAAACCTATCTAATTGCGGGAACGTCTCGATAAAATATGATTACTAAACTAATATAGTGATATGATTAGTGGCAATGAGTAACTCCAAAGGTATAGTAAAAAGATCATATTTTGAGATAATCGACGCAGCGAAGATACTCTATGAGTATTGAGTTCAACGACTATCGAAACAGTAGGATAGAAGAAATATCTATCTGAGTAACGGAGTAGAGTAGGAGCAATCCGAAACGGTAGGCATATGTAATTTGGTGACAGAATTACATATGAAGATATAGTCTGAATGATCTTTATCATTTGAATCAAGTACCAGTTGATGTACTTCCTCAAAGATCAGTACAGCAAGAACTTGACAGAAGTTACTTCTGCAAAGAACGCAGAGGGACTCTCTGGCATGGATGAACTACATCTTGTCCATGTAAAACTCCTTTAATTGCTGGGATATCTCTAGTAGACAATCAGCAGCGAAGCCCATAATGGGAACGTCCAACGACTATCGAAAACATAGCTATGAAGAAATATCATAGTGAAGAAGTGAGTAGAGTAGGAGCAATCCGAAACAGGGAGCATTGCATATTTGGTAACAGAATATACAGTGATGATATAGTCTAATCCATATGGCGACATATTGGTAGTAAATGAAGATGGAAATGAACCTCTCCAAATTGGATGAGGGGCAAATCATTTTAGCTGAAGCTAATGTCAAGAGGGAAGTAGAAAGAATCTGTAAACGGTACGATTTCGATATTACTGATGAGGAACTTCAGTATTACATCAAGAATCATATCCCATCAGAATTACAAGCTCAGCTTGTATATTCGTATTGGGGCTCACAGTTCGGTTCTTATCGAAATTCAAACCTCATTTCAAGAGAGGCATATATTAAGCTTCTGCTTATTATGAAAAAGCGTCTCTTATTACAGGCAGGTTGCCATAATTCTGATGATTTCTCAGAGTATACAAGATTGGCATATCTCCTTACAGGTAACGTAAAGGATAGGGTGAATACAAGACTTATTAGAAATAATAAGTTCACCACTAAGGTGAAAGACAGCTACCAGTACAAGCACTTACAGAACAAGAAGTACAAAGAGCTGTTTATGATCAAGCCTGATTACATTATGAGCCTGTTATCACAGATCATAAACACCCGATTCACTTACGTTACCTATGAACAGCCGGAGCTGCTTGGACAGGATATAGAATATGATGATAATAAGATATCAGATGAACTCCTAGCATTCCTGTCTGGTTTATAATAATTTGAAAAATGCACACACATAAATATCCTACTCGGATAAGGAATATTTCTATGTTCCTTGATCTGAGTAGGATAAAATTTATAAAATGAAAGGAATAAAAACTATGAAAGAAGAACTTCAGAAATTCAGAAGAGGGGAAGTTATACTTCTCAAGTCAGGAAACTACGCACTTATATTAGACGTAGATCCAGTATCAAAAATCAAACCAACTGCGAAGGATCGCTATGTGGAAGCTATGACAGGACATGCTCACATAAAGAATGAAGAGATGAAAAACGACAGACTCTTTGTAATCGAGTCAGATACATTCGGATCTGTCATCTCTATCGACACTACTCGCAGACAGAGATGCACCATGGCAGATCTCATGAGATACGAGGCTGCTTCTCTTGGATGCTTAACAGATGACAAGATGAACAAGTTTAACAGATTCGTTAACATGTAAGTTCATCTTTAGCATATATGGGGTACATGGGATATCGAATTGATATCCCATGTACTTTTTTGGTGATACATTATCTAAGCGTAAAAAATTCACCAATTCCATAAGGAGGAATAAAAATGGAAAAGTATTTTAATTTACTTACAGACGAAAACCCAAACGATAACCCTACTGTCTACATGATGGTAGGTTTACCAGGCTCAGGTAAGAGCTATCTCGCTAAGACGTTTGGTTGCCCGATTGTATCATCAGATGACATCAGAGCAGAGCTCTGTAACGGAAACCTGGATGATAAGGACAATCACGAGAAGGTGTTCCAGGAGGTTCACCATAGAATTAAGGAGTATCTGAAAAATGGAGAGAGTTGCGTCCTTGATGCAACTAATCTTTCTCGAAAGAGAAGAAAACATTTCGTGAGTACGGTTCCTGCAGGTATCAACAAGGTTGCTGTTGTGATGGCGACTGAACTGCCAATTCTCCTCAGGCAGAACACTGAGAGAGATCACACCGTACCAGAAGACGCAATTATGCGTTACTATAAGACGATTACAATTCCAAGAAAAGACGAGGGTTGGGATGAAATAAGAGTTTACCCTCATCCAGAAAACAAGAAGACGCTCAAAGACTACCTTGGTGATTGCCAGGATGTTGATCATGATAACGAACATCATTCAACACCAGACATCCTCACTCATATGGTAAAGGCAATGCTCTACATTCAGAGCAAATATACCATTACGGAAGGATATGCTCCTGATGACTTAATGGTATGCGACTCAGCAGAAGGGCTTGCTCAGACAGCCGCTCTCTATCACGACATCGGTAAACCTGTTGTAAAGAGCAGGATCAAACCGAATGGGCAGGAGGATACACAGTCGCATTATTATAATCATAATGAGGTCGGCGCATACATGATGTGTTGTGCGTTTGACGTGAATGATAAGTTTGCAAGAGAAATTATCATTCTCACTCAGCATCATATGGATGCATTCTTTGTAAATGATCATGAAAAGATTATTGAGGAACTTTATGGACCAAGAATCGCAAAGGCATATAAGATTCTTCATGAAGCAGACGTAAAGTGCCATTAAGGAGGATACTATGGGAGCATTCGCAAAATATAAAAATCTCGAATACAAAATGAGAGAAACCGCAGAGAGATTTGCGGATACCAGCTTTGATACTCAGTCATTCATAACAATAGGAAATCCTTATTGGGCTATAAAAATGGATGAATCTGATCAGCACACATTCAGGGTGTGTAAAGTAGATGAATGCGTGTCATTCATCATGCAGTTTAATGACCGAGGAGGACTACCATGTGTAACTTTCAATATCCCTAGCTTCGGTACATTTTCAATACAGTTCTCGGAGGATAATGACAAATTATTCACGGATGATCTCAGAGACAAAATCTTCAACCAGACACATTATTTTGCATATGGTGAGTACGGTTGTACAGTAATACGCTTCGTTGAGTATCTTGAAAATAACTATCGTGTAAGGAGGAATTATATTGGAACTTGAGATTGTAAAATTCATTAAGTCACATGAAAACTGGGAGGAACTCTTAGCAGCTCCTCCGTATTCACTGAATATTAAGCGTGAGGGAAAGCTGGTACTGTTTAAATACAACCAGCTTGAATCAGATTTCCATGAGAAAATTGTCTGTGAATCTCGTGGAATTATATTAGAAGAAGGAACTTGGAAGGTCGTAAGACTTGCATTTTACAAGTTCTTTAACGTTGGAGAAGAATGTGCTTCTCCGATAGACTGGGAATCATCTATTGCTAGCGAAAAAATAGATGGGTCACTAATGAGTGCATTCTTTATGACGGAAAATGGAGGGTTGCAACCAATGGCACAATAGATGCATTTTCCACAGAAATGCCGGTTGACCTTTTCCCATCAAAGCAGCCAACGTTTGGTGAAGTATTTAATACCTTATTGCCGCTAGAAGCATTTGAGCGATATGGATTGGATAAAAACATGTGTTACACGTTCGAACTGACATCGCCATTCAATCAGGTTGTTATACGCTTTAAGACGGCGTCGTTACACCTGTTATCAGTAAGGGATTTATCAAAAGATGAATATCCAGAGCTTGAAAATCCTCAGGACGGTGTAAATAAGGACATGATTACGGAATACGACATCCATATTCCTAAGACTTATAAGCTTCATTCGCTTGAAGACTATAAGGAATTAGTATCATCTATGGGAGATGAAAACGATGTTAATGAAGGTATAGTTGTAAGGGATAAATATTTCAACAGAGTTAAATTAAAGACTTTGAAATATTTAGAGCTTCATTATAAGTATGCTAGTAGTACAATCACCCTTGATAAAGTAATCGGATTCATCCTTGATCATGAAACTAGTGAATTCTTGGCGTATTATCCAGATTATGAGAATGATGTTATACGTATCGAGAAACGTATGAATAACATCAAAGTCTTAGCTAAAGTAGCCGACGAATTAGATTTCTATTTCATGTATAGTCATGAGTACGATACTGATTTAACAGAAGAAGCGTATAACGCTTTATCTGAAAAAGAAAAGCGTAAAATGTATGCAGAATATATTAGTCGTCATGATGGAAGCATCCCGTACTATAAGACTATAATGTTTAAAGGATGGGATAAATGCGCAGTAAAAACTGTGGAAAGCTGGGAATTACCCCAGTGGTCAAAATACATAAAGGCGTGTATGGAGGATTCTAAAAATGATAATTCGAGAAACACATGAAACTGAGATCAAATTTTCGGTTTTCGAGAAGAATGATGAGTTCTTCATTGAGCCGGTAACATCTAATGGCATATGCGGCGAATATGATAAGAAGTATGATTATTGGATTGATACTTGTGACACGTTAGATGAAGCGCTTAAGCTCAAGGCATCGTTAGAATGGAAATGCCCACAGTGATGCTACGTGGATTATGGAGGTAATGATGATTAAAAAATTTAAAGACTGGCTTGATAAGCCATCCGGTGTTAATACAACTGACTGGGCGTCAGGATATGATTATGAATTATCAAATGCCGATAATTTAGCTATTAATATTGTGATGGGCATAGAAATAGCAACTGTGGTTGGGTTCATTCTCTATGTAATATTCCGCTAATATTTCTATGATACGAAAAAAATACCGACTGGTGTAAATGTGCATCCGGTCGGTATTTTTTATTACGCCACGTATATATCATCAATGTGTAAATAATGGGTATTACAATACAGCCCAATTAAATGTATTGTGGAAAGGACATGCAAATGAAAAAATCCGAATTTATTGAAAAGGTAATCGACTTTATGAAAAACCATGTCACCAATACTATTCTTCTAGAAGTTACTGCTGACCATCGGAGTTATGCGGCGAAAACTAGAGAAGAGTACCTCAACGACGTTGTTAAGTGCATGAACGAATTTCCACCATCAGACGGATGGGGGAAATACTTAGTAATAACCGACGCAAATGATAAAACTTCAGTCTACCCTGACTTTAATAAGTTAGAGCATATCATGGACGAAGTGTGCGTGAAAGATATCACCACGTTCATATCTGATCTGGATGATGATCTTCGTAGAATACAGATTTATTACGACGATCCTTATCCGGATCCAGACGAAGTAAGTCCTGCTGAAAAATGCTTTATATGGTCATTTTATGAAGATGGAGATACGTTATGCGCAGATTTATTGGAACGATATTCATACGGTCAAGACTCTGAGGGCGACATTTGCGATTTCTGTAGGATTATAACCGGGTACTGCAACATTGGGTAAATCGATATAGTTGCCGGGATTTCTGTGATCCGAAAAAAAAATACCAGCCGATTACATTCATTTGCATCGGCTGGTATTTTTTCTTATGAGCGGTTAATCCAACCGTCCGGTTCTTTTTCGTCTAGTATATAACTATCTAAATCCACAGGTCCATGTTCTGCACATTTTTCCCATAGTTCATCTCCAGTTACTGGTATCTTGTTATATGGTTGTTTAAGATATTCGTCAAATGTATTGGCGATAACAGAAACATCACGATCAGATAACTCTCCTTTGTTTCGAAGTATTCTAATTAAACGGTATACTTCATCCACAGCAATTAATCCATCAGGGATTTCATTTTCATCACAACGCAATATTCCAAGATAAATTACGTCTGTATTATCTGAAAAACTGTGATGACGCTTGCAATTATCTGAGTGGGATTCGGCATTAGATGTGGTCTTAGAATTCGTCCACTTAAGCCATACGTCTCCGCCTGATGTAGGCATGAATAAACTTCCTTCAGGAAGCAACCCGAACCATGTTTTAGAATACGGCTTAAACATCCGTTTAATATGTACGTGGTGTTTTTTAAACATAAAGTTCCCCTTTCATAACTGAATGATTTTTGCACTATTATCTTTCTCACCTATCCATTCTCTCATACGCTCGGTGTATTCTTTTTGCGCTTCACAAGCTTTCTTTAGTCTAGGATAGGTTTCTGCTATTTTATCTAAAACAGCAAACTTGTAATTCTTATATTCTTCCCTACATCCGACTCGATTACTCATATCATACAAATCACCGTCATATCGAGTTAGATTGTGCCGAACATAATTTACCATCCATCGTTTTACAGTATCTTTATCAGCATCATGTACTGAATCCGACCACGTTCCTCTCATTTCTGCAACGTAATTATACCACCTTTGTTTATGCCTGAGAGCGCGTTCTTTGAGATCTTTCATTTTGATCTTCTCGACTTCGATGGATTTAATTTTTTCTTCTACTTCTTTATGGAGTTTATCACGTTTAGTTTTCACAGCTTTAGCAGCACTTTTACGTCTTGAAGCAGATTCTTCTCTCATCATGATAAACTCTTCACTATCGATTACTTTGTTTACATCTTCAACTAACCACAATTTCATAGGAGCAGCACTTCTATACATTGGATTAGGTCGTAACAATGGTTCTGGCAAAAGAGCTTCTATCATTTTCGGGGTGAACCCAAGCGCTTTTAAACCAGTTTGCGTATAGTAATCTTTAGTGTCCTTTTTGTTTTTCTTTGTCAAATAAAACACCTCATATTGATATAATTTGAAATTACGATATAAGTCATAATTTCACGCTGATAATATATCAATATTTTGGAATGGAAATAAATTCAGCATCTTTCCATTCTGGATTTGCTATCCAATTAAACCATGGACTTGCTAGCATTTCTTTTTGGTAAGTGCATCTTTCGTTATACTTAACAGCTTGTTCGTAAGCATAATCTCGAATGAATTGGTCATCGGATTCCAATGCCCCTACGATCAATAGATAATTATCTTGGAGAGTATCTCTTTTTGGCATACCGGTAAGAACGCAAAGTCCTGTAGAAGCCGCTTCAAAAATAACCATAACGGACAAAATATCTAATGCAAATAATATAGTAAATAGTAGTTTGGGTATTGGGTTACAATCTCTAATCTTAACGACGATTCCTGTAATAATTAAAATTGTAATAGCGATAATTGTAAGTATCATAAAATTCTCCTTTCAATTAAATTAGAATATAGTTTGAGTATTAACTAAAAAATAACCAGCGTTGCATCTTATGCTTCGCTGGTTATTTTTTTATTTCTTTTTTGAATACTCATCAATAGCAGTATTTGCTCTCTCAAGGTAGTCCCTATGTAATATGCTCCACATATCATAGACCTATGGTTCCACCATTACATTCACTGCTCTGAGAAATCCTGCCACTCTGGTAGAGTATTCATTACTCCGATATCTAATATCATCGACAGGTTTTCCAAATTTGATCATTTGGGTAATCTCAAATTTCCAAATTTCAACCATCTCAGTCAATCTTTTGTTGAGTTCTTCAGTCATTTGCTTTTTTGTCATTATCAATCTCCTTATCTTTATCATTGTCGTTATCATTATTATTAAGCATATGATCCTCTAATTCTTTGTATAGCATTTCAGTTCTATACGACTCGAATATAGAAATCGCTGCACCAATAATGGATAACACTAGTAAACCTATTATTAGATATTTCATTTTGTCGCTTTCTTTCTTTTCTGTGATTTGGTATCGGGTTTAATTTCGTAAGAACGGAACCATCCGTCCGAAAATCTCACAACAATGCTATTCTTACGAACATGTTCTACGATGCCATATCTACCATCTGGCGTTAGTGTTCTATCACCAACTTTAAACATTGTATTCACCTCCAAAAATATTTGTGATTATGACTAAATTGAAGTCATAATCACAAAAATATAATATATCATTACTTTTCGCGAATCAGATTAACCGTGTGTCGTATTAGGCATATAATGTTAGTACAAATGTAACTAACATTTACAGAACATAGTTCACGTGATCCACATTCTTCTAGTTTTGCTATGCAACCAAGTAGATACTCAATGGTCGTTGCATTTGACTCTTTAGGATACACGTTGTCAAATAATGAAAAACTTACTGGGGATTCTATAGCTGATAAAAATGTCAGTAATCTGTGGACAGTGACCGCATTAGTTTCTATACTTAAGTAGTTCCAGTCGGTCCTTAAATTGGTGGCGATGTTATTCTGTTGTATGTATACCATGACTTTATTAAAACAAATTTCACAGTCAACCACACCAGGTTTATGTACGCTACTGAAAGTAACTTTCCCAGGAATAGCATCTATAAAATCTAGCAAATGTTGTCCTCCGTCGATTATGTACTTAAGTACCAATGCGTAAATGTTGAGATATAAATCTTTGTAAAGATTCTGTATTTCAAGCTCCGTCTTGTCAAGATGACCATAGTCAACATTGGACATATATTTGCGTAACTCACTAGCTAGTAATTTAGCGCAATCCGGACAAAAGTCCACAGAGTTTGTAAGATCCATGGAATCATCGTCCAATGTTCTACGAAAATGAAACCAGTCAGTCTTATCGTTTATATGTTCGTCTACACATGTTTTCAAACAATGATTACATATGCATGTTTGTTTTATCTTAATCATTTTTTATCCCCCTTATTAGCAATAATAAGCAATATCCATGGGCCTAACGCTACTAATATGACAAACAAGCCTATCCACGTAGGGATTAAAACGGCACCCCAGCTCCATTCAAGTATCTTACAAAGTTTAAGGGTAATTAATATAAGCTGCAATAGTCCAAAAAATCCAATTCCTCCGGATTTTGATCCAGAAGATTTATTCTCCTTTGCCATAAATCATTCCTCATTTCTATATTAATCAGGATAAGCGGTACCATGATGCTCAGCGATGTCATCAGTATGTCGTTCATCTAAGTAATAGCGTCCATCATCAGTTGCGCTGTTGATGAATTCATTTATATCTATCCACTTGTCTTTGATAATATTTCCGATGCCATATATTATGCCACCGAAATTATCAGTTTTAATTCTGCAGTATTGGAGAGGTAATTCATCCCAAGTTTTAACACCAACAACGTCCATGATTTTCATCATAGTGACTAATCCAATTCCATGAGCATCCCATTGATCTGCATTGAGGCATCCATGTCCAATGGTAAATGCACCATATCTATAAACAGTTCTAGCGCCTTCTAGAATTAACGTTAGAGTCAAACACGCATTCTTTGCCATAGATAATTCCACATCGTGGATTTTTACATTTTCAATAATATAATCTTCAGGTCTCATGTTATTCCTCCGGTTTCCAACTTATTACAAACCTAAACACATCAAGCTCTTTATGCCCAAGGTAGTATTCTTCGCTACATGATAGCCCTATGCGGGCTACAGTAAACCCTTTATTCTTGAATACGTCCATGAGTTCATTTATTAATGGAATATCATGCCCTCCTGAAGTGTATACCAATTCAGAATCATTTTTCGGGATATCTACAATCAATTCATATCGTCCAATTGACGCATATGATTCAATTTGACTACTTATTACCGAAATATGATGATTCATTTTATTAATCGCGCGAGCATTTCTATCTTTTTCCGAATTATATAACTGGGCTTTTTCGGTTGCATGATTTCGATCAATTTTAGCGAAATCACTATTTAATATTGGATCATACTGTGGCATTGTCATCCTCCCACAATTTCTTGCTATCTTCCCAACTAATATTAATGATAAGTCTAGTGCCACCGCCAGCAGGTGGATAAGCATTGTACGGCTCAAGCGACACAATATATCCCTTATCTCTAAAAAAATCTGCGACGTTATATAGCAATTGAACGGTTTCGTCATCCTCACATAAATATGTGGTTTCATCAGTTGTTGTACTTATAAGATGGGCAAGTCGATGCCCGCCTCTAATTGCGGTCCATCGTATCTTATCAAATAAAACTGAAATCAACTCATTTACTTTGCTGATAGCGCAGTTGTTTAAATATTCTCTACTAGAGCATTCATGAGTAATTCGTCTAGCATCTTCAGCGGAGAGGCAATGCTCGCCATCTTTCCTAAATTTAATCTCGCTATGATCGAGTGCATGCTTTAACTTTTCATCCATTTTTAGCATCCTCCTCCGGTTTCCAACTTATTTTAAATTTATATCTCTCACTTTTACCTCCATAAATTTTTGTATTTACTGAAGGCCCAAGTGGAGTTATTTCAAATCCTTTATTTTTGAACACCTTGAAAAGTTCATCAATAATTGGAATCTCTCGATTTTCTAAAGTATATATCGCCGTAGCATCATCTATTGACATATCGACAGTCAGGTCATATCTACCTCTCATAGAATATTCTTCAATTTTATCGTTTATAACCTGAATATTCCGATTCATCTTTGTTATGATCTTGCAGTTTATGTATTTAGGTTGATCATAATTAGCTGCATTTTCAATTGCACAATCTTTGGTAATCGTTAAAAGATCTTCATTAAGTATTTGCTCACGGTTTTCCATAGTTTTAACCTCCTTATGAAATAATTCTTAAACACCGTAATACTACACCAGCTACAGTTCCAATGGTAGCCCATACAACAGTGTCTGATAGTACTATTTCTAAATTTAAAAGTTCGTAATCTCTACTCTGTAGAGCATATTGCCCTGATGGCTTCATTAGCCATCTCATTAATCGTTTCATTGTTTTCCTTCCTTTGTCTAATTATGCATAATTATTATTTAGTTAATTTGATAATTATTTTTTATCACCAGCCGGCTAAATAAAGACTAACTTACTTATTACAGCAAGTTAGTCTTATTCATTTCTATTTAAATAAAAACGAGTTGAATTTAATGTTGGGAGGGGAAAATTATACAATGTCAATTTACTCCTAAAGCATCTTTTAACTGCTTGATATCAGCAGACGTGAGCTTCGGGTATTCCTTAAGGATTTCTTCGAAAGTTTCTCCAGCATCCATTTTTCTCTTGAATACCGATACCATGAGATTTAATTTCGCATTGCTCATTATTCTTCACCTCCGAAAATTAATTCTGCAAGAACTTCTTCAAGGTCTGCTGTTCTATTTTCAGTGTCCCAAAGTTCTCTTACATATGTGTATACGTCTTTTTTGATTTTAGCATATTCATATGTATAATATGTTTCTTCACTTCCATCTTCACGATGTCTTTGTTTTTCTTCAACGTTTCTATAGATGTAAGTATATGCCTGTGATGATGTATCGTCAATTGCCGGTACCATTACAGAGCTTTCGCCAGTTTTCCACATAAATATTTCATCCTTTCTTTATTTTCGTCTGAAATTATTTTTCGTAAATTATTAAAATCTATATACGGTTCAATATAATCTTTATAAAGATAATATGAATCTGTATGCAATAACCACCCATAATAAGCAAGCATCTGTCTTGCATCTAAGACGGTTACTCTTTCAGGAGATTTTTTATAAATTCTTTTCGCTTTTCGTATTGCTTTCATTGCAATAGATCTTCGTATTCCGACATGGTCCCTGTAAATTTTGAATCCCATAAAATCCAAATATCTTCCTTTGTTATGTTTTTTGGTGTCAAAGCGGAAAATTTGCCAATTATCTTTAAACCAAACATGTAAGTTAGTTTGAAGATAATTTAGCATCAGATTTTTAGCTTTATGAAGTTTCTTCTTATTGGATCCAAATATAACCATGTCGTCCATGTATCTCATGTAATATTTTATTCCTAATTCTTCTTTTACGTAATGATCAAAATCCTGTAGATAAAAATTTGCAAACCATTGCGATGTGTAAAATCCAAGTGGAACACCATGTTCAGTAGTTCTGATAATTTGTATTAAAAGATTCATGAATCTATCATCTTTTATTACACGTTTTAATTTGTCAATCAAAATATCTTGATCTATATTATCAAAGAACTTTCTGATATCAAATTTTCCACAATATTTTACATCAGCTCCGCCTTTAGATATCCATTTCTTCATTCTTCTCATTCCAGCATGACAACCTCTACATGGAATAGAAGCATATGAATGTTCGTACATACCTTTCATAAAGATACTCATTAAAACATTCATAACGCAATGTTGAACGATATGTTCTTCTACAGTAGGGACAATAATCATCCTTTTCTTTTGGCTTACACCATCATTAATTTCTACTGGAGTATGCTTCACTGGTTTATAATTGGCAAGCATTTCTCTAACGTCATTAATGTGATTGAATATGTTATTGCTTATTTCATCTAATCGTTTTCTTTTCATATTGCCATGAGCCGCAGAGTATACAGCCTCAATAATATTTTCTTTAGAAATAAGTTTTTTCCATAAATTCTTATAAGTCTTCATTTAGTAATTACGTCCTTTTCTTTTTATATTTTTTACCGTTCTCCTATTTCATTCTTAGCCATTTTCGCAGTTATCCCTTTTCTTAAGTGGATGACAAAGCATCCACTTAATAATAAGAGATATTAATTGTTACTAACAGCCATATGTCGAACACATATTTCACCAAGGGGTGAGGATTTACCAAAGCGGAAAGTATATAAAATACTTCCGGAGAGCGGTCTTTGCTCATATGTTAATGCGAAATAGGGTAGCGCGGCCCCGACATTCCAATTCGCATTGGCAGGGGCATTGTTCACATTGACATAGAAGCCGCAGTTCAGGCCATTGTCAGCGTTGCCACCTATCAGGGGTTTGCTCTGGTAAACCCTTAATTAAATATATGTTATGACAAAATATTTTTTAATTTATAATTTTACAATTTCACGGTTACGGCCTTTTTCTTGGAGGGAACTACGTTCCCTCCAAACCTCCTTCCTTTGCAGGCCTACGGCCTGCAGGAGAGCGCGGCCCCGACAGTCCAATCCGCAGAGGCAGGGGCACAGTCCACATTGACATAGAAGCCGCAGGCCAGGCCATAGTCAGCGTCGCCACCCATCAGGGCATAGTTCAATTGTGAGTTATTTGTATAATAGTAATCGCAATAATATGTTGAATCGGAACCTGACGTTGCAATAGTCTTATATCCAAGTTTATTGTCAGCTTCCATTTTTGTAACATAGCCATTTGTTCCGAATGTTGATCCGAATGAAAGATATCCATTACCAGTTGTGTTATATCCAACTGCAGTGGATCCATCAGCAACACCATAAGTCATCTTAGCTTTAAGAGTTCCATTATCGTTTATAAGTCCAGCAACAGCGTGCCATCTACAGCCCCAAACATTCTCCATGCCAAGGACTTTAACACCACTAGTCTGTGCGGAGATATCTCCGTAGAAAAGACCCTTATCATCAAGTGAACCTGTTACGTATGCTCGCATTGCAGTTTCTGAACCGGTTGCTAAACCATTACCAAATGTACTTTGGAGATTAAGAGACTTACCCATGAGATAGAGTAAGTCGAATATTAAACAGAAATCTGCCCATGTTTCAGTATACCACATGTTTTTACCCGATGGGTTATTTGCTGTAGCAAGAGTAACTTCTTCAGCACGGGTTTTATTCGGAGCGTATGTACTGTTAAGAGTTACACCAGAGAGTGAACGTAATTTACTACTATGAACAGTGCCGTTATAGGCAGGAAGGTAAAAATGGTCAACTTCCTGATTATCAGAATTGATATTACTCCAGCATTTATAAGTTCCATCGACATTAACTGGAGCAATTGATACTGTTCTTTCTCCAGTAGCGCCCGGTGTACGTTTAACCCAGATTTTAGGGAATTCAATCATAACATTTCCGTCATAGCTTGCGTCAGTAATATCTGAAGCAGTACCATCTGTCTTTTTGCTATAGTCATTCGGGTCTAAGTAATATGCGACAGTACCATCAGATTTAAGCATACAAGGACGTGGTAAGAACCAAGCGTTAGCCCATGAACCATAACTAAATGTAGATGCTCCCATTTTAGCAGGAGTCATTCCAACTGCGTCATCAAGGTATGTGACAGCATCTTCTGGGTCAGATTCATTTGGGTTAACATGATAGGTGTAAACCTTTACGCTCTTTTTCAATAAGTTATCTATATTAGTCTCATTCTCTTTAAATCTGTCGTCAATGAGTTTAGTACCAGGCTGTGTGGTATTTGTAGGGTTAGCAGGCCATGATGAATCTGGAGATACCCACGAATATGTGTTATTTCCGTTATTCTTAAGATATTGACCACTTGAACCACCAGTTGGAACGTGCTTTGTTGTATCACTTACATGATCGTAAGCGGTTTTACCTTTATCGCCTGCAAATGCAGTTGATGAAGTTTCACCGAGTGCAAGTGATGCTGAAATTTCAACATATGCGCTTCCACTCCATCTGTATGTTTTGTTATCGTTTAATGTTACGTAGATTTTTCCAGTTTCACCAGTTGCTGGTAAAGCTGCGAATGTAGCAGATTCGATTACATCATCTACGTATGATGGAAGCTGAGCACTCGGCACTAAGCCATTTGCATCTAATGATGCTACACCATTAGCGCTTCCTTTTGTACTACTAGCAATCGGAGTATATCCAAGTGCTGTTTCAATATCTGTCTGGTTAAACTTAGCGTCTACTGCGCCTACTAAAGAGTTTACTTCAGACTTAGTATAGTATCCTTCCCATGTATGGCTCGAAGGAACATCTCCTAAAATTTCATCTATTTCAGCAGATGTGGATTTTTTAACTGAAATCGTAATTCCATCCTGACCTGTAACAATAGTAGTTTCATCAGGAGTTACCATATTGGCAATAGCAGTATTGATAGCAGTTTCTGCATCGCTACCGTCGCTCATGATTACTAAGGAACCAAGTGTCTTAAGTAAGAGCGGTACACTGCCAGTAACTTCGCCACTAGAATTTAAGGTTTTCTTATAGAGCAAACCTTTACTGTATGTATGGTTAGCCATTTATATCAGTCCTTTCTAGAAATTAATTTACTAAAAGAAAAAAGTAAATCGTTATAATTTCAACAATTTATAACGCATTTACTATAATGTTTTATAACAAAAAATGAACCTTGACTAGAATATAGCCAAGGTTCATTTAAAATACCGAGAGAATCAGTTACTCTTCACAGTGAAGTTTTACCGATTCCTCGTAAGATTTGTTCTCGATACAAGCAAGTAATCTCGCCTGTAATTTGGACTGATTGTAAATTCCCTTATATCCTTTACCATCAGACTCCTCATCCATAGTATCAAGGATGCGTTCAATAACATCATCTGATAATTCAAACGATTTACCAAATAACACAGCTTCTTTTCTTTTAAGTGGCTGTACTTCCACTTTAAGATCAAAACGACCTTCACGTAATAATGCTTCATCTAACCTCTCAATATGATTGGTAGTTGCAATGAAGATTACGTTTGTCGGTGAACTGTTAGAGTCTAAGAACTGCAGAAGTTTATTGATTACTAAGTTTTCAGACACTCTTAAGTCAGAATCAGTTCTGTTTAAGAAGAGCGTGTCTATATCCTCAAAGAGTACGATGTATTCTCTCCTGTCATCTACTACTATAGACTGAGCAAGCGAGTTCAAATCAATGTTTTGTAAAGTAGCGATATTAACATTGATAATGCTTCTACCGTACTTAGTAGCTAAAGACTTTACGAAAGAAGACTTACCTGTGCCAGGATTTCCGTACAGCAGAATACCGGTCTTATAGAGTATTTGCCTGCTTTCATAGAAATCCTTGTGGTTATTGAATCTGTCAATATGTTCGATAACCTCTTCTTTCTCGTTATTGGAGAAGTACAGGGTTTCCACATTACGTGGTGACATTGGTGAGAATGTGATGGACAAACTTTCTCTATTGCAATCATCGTCGCCGTAGCGTGAAGAATTATTATTACATGTAACATTATAGATGCCTAAAGTCTCCGAGTTATTTACAGATTCCAGCATCTTTACAAGCTCGGACTCAAATAACTGAGCATTGTATCCTCCGATATAAATATGAAGGTCATAATCAGAGATACTATTATAAGTAAAGTATCTTTCCTCGGTATCACCCATGGCTTTACCTGCAGCAACGTATAAGAACGTAGCAGTATCCAGTCTTATGATAAACTGGACGTTAGCAATTTTACGTTCTCCACCTTTCTGTGAAGCAATACTATGCTTTTTGAAGTTTGTATCATACTTCTTGATAAATTCGGTGACAGCTTTTATAGTACCATTACCATCTCCGTTTAATGTGAAGATATGTTCAATACCAACTGCACTCTTAAGAACAGAGAATCCATAAGCAAGCACTTTCTTTTCAAGCTTTTCAAGTACATCATCGAAGATACTTGAACTTCTGTTCTTTATTCTATCTCCTATTCTTTCTTTACAAGTATTCCCTATAGTCTTTATATTCATATTACCATCCTTTCGTTTTTTATTTTTCTTACTCCGAATTATCATGAATACGTGATCACCACAATCGTCAGCATATAACATACCGGAGTTACTACCACGTTCACTAACAGATTTTGCTCGTTTTATACACGACTCTATAGTATTAATGATTTCGGTTCGCGAGTATATGCCGAATTCAGATGCATCGACTTTTCTCCAATCAATGGGATGCGCTGTACGCGACATAGTGCGTGGATCTTCAATCCATGCATCAGTAAAGTTTTCTATAATGCAATCGCGAGGATACTTTAACGAATTGCCCATTATTCATCATCCTCATCTTCATCATACATTTCTTCTTCAAACTTGTAATCAGTATTGTAAGTACACATCGGTCTTTGAAGAAATGCGTGTTCACTGACTCCTATTTCAAAGTCATTCGGAGATGCTATCGTAGGAGTATCTTCAAATATATCACTAATCGGTTCAGGACTTGTCATAGATCTACAGACTCTCAAACGATTGGTATTCTCAAACGATAAATGATGAAATTTGGATTCATGTCTTGGATACTGTAATTTAAAAGCGTCCGAATTTGGGACACAATATATTTCATCACAGTCGTCATTCAATTCGGCGTATTTTCTAATCATCCCTATCTTCATAAGTTATTCCTCCGACTCTTCATAGTCAATTGGTTCGTTTGCTTTTAGGTAACGATCAATTGTGACATGATTGGCCAAAGAGTACGGACTATTCCGCTCTCGTTCATAATAGCCGTCTCCAGATAACGCCTCAACTGTAAAGGATGCACTAGACACCCCGAGGTAACTACCTATCGCCCTAAA
>Ga0310786_10000860_pt1 | contig 48302 bp, 12 predicted proteins | sample AusTroGonzalo_MG_FD_203881 | JGI IMG/M metagenome (GOLD analysis project Ga0310786, IMG submission 203881) | Bovine rumen microbial communities from tropical cattle in Woodstock, Queensland, Australia - Gonzalo_03 (v2) (version 2) | ecosystem: Host-associated > Mammals > Digestive system >...
TCTCTCCTCTCTTGTGCGCGGCGGTTCGCCGCCACGCACAAGTAATCAAACACTCAGCCCACCGAGGTTCTTCGCAAGCGAAGCGAGCAAGCTCGAGCGCGACTCCCTCGGCAGGCAATCAAACCCTGCAGGGTTCGACTCCCTGCAGGGTACCAAAAGAAATAACCCAATAGGTCTCATAGGTCTCATAGGTCTCATAGGTCTCATAAGACTCATAAGACTCATAGGACTCATAAAATTGATTACTGATTATGCAAGATCCGCAGCCATTCCTGCCTAAGAAGGGAAACTATCGTAAACTGCTCGTCTATCAGAAAGCCGAGTGCATCTATGATATTACCTTCTTCTTCACGAGCAAGTTCCTCGTGGGGGCCAAGGACCGCACCGTCGATCAGATGGTGCAGGCTGCGCGTTCCGGCAAACAGAATATCGCTGAGGGCAGCGCGGCGGCCGCGACGTCCTCGGAAACAGAACTGAAACTGATGAATGTGGCACGAGCCAGTATGCAAGAACTCCTCACCGATTACGAGGACTATCTGCGCGTGCGTTCCCTTACTCTATGGCCCGTGGATGACGCCCGCACGCGCCAGACGCAGTCGTTCTGCCGCGACCACAACGATTCAGCCAGCTACATGGCTGCCATCCAGCAGCGTAGCGACGAGACGATTGCCAACATCGCCATCACCCTCATCCACCAGTTTGATGGCTTGATGGGCAAGCTCATAACCCGTCTGGAAACAGATTTTGTAGAACAAGGTGGCATCCGTGAGCGGATGACCGCTGCGCGCCTCGGCTACCGTGGAGGTCAGAAGGAGGAGATAGCCCGTCTCGCTCACGAGAATGAGGCTCTGCAGAACTACTGTAACCAGCTGAAAGCCCGCATAGCGGAGCTGGAAGCCCAGCTGAAAGGAGGCCAAGCATGAGGCAAGAGATAAGGAAAATAGGGGAGATAGGGCTTATGGGTCTTATGGGTCTCATAGGACTTATAAGCCTTATGGGTCTTACAAGCTGCTCCAGCGGGAGCGGCGAGGGCTGGGAGCCTGAGCTGCCGGTGGAGCAGGGGAAGCAGGGAACGTCGGAGGAGCCGGCGGAGATGCTTACTCCTATTTGCTTCAGCGGCTACGAGGGTGAAAACCAAGAGGTGAACATGGTGAAGCGGGATGCCGCTACGCGAGCAGGGCTGCAGCTGAACGATGCCGGCGTGACGGCGTTCACAGTCTGGGGCTATAAGAATATGACCTACGATGAGCTCACCGGAACCTATGATGCTGACGCATCCAAGATGCAGACCGTCTTCCCGGGCTATGCCGTGGAGTATCAGCCCAACAGCGCTGCCACCACAACCACGAACAGCAGCAACTGGGAGTACCTCCTCGCAGGACATCCCACCCAGTCCATCAAGTTCTGGGACTGGAGCGCTGCAGCCTACCGCTTCTACGCGGTGACAGGATATACTTCTCATGAGCCCAATACGCCCAATGGGCCTCATGAGTTCAGCATTGTGGCTGATGCTACATCTACTGAGGGCATGAACGCCACACACTACTTCTCCCGCCTGTGGTTCAGCACAGGGCAGCTGCCCACCTACGCTGACAAGCAGTTTGGTAAGCCGGTGCAGTTGGAGTTCCTAAAGCCTTTCTGTAGGGTTCGGTTGATGTTCAACTACTCCTACGCAGAGGAGGGTATCAGACTGGAGGATATCTGTTTCAAGCCAGGAGCAGACTACGAGGCTGCCGAAGGGGACAGGGTGAAGATCCCCCTCAAAGGAACATTCACAGTCAGCTACCCGCTGACGGGCACGGAGACCAAGGAGTCGTTCACGATCTCGAACATCGATGCCCCGTCCAGACTCGAAGCCTTTACCGAGGAGTATATCCCCGAGGGCACGGAGAAGTGGTACACGGTGCTGCCTAACAACACACAGGGCTACTACAGGCTGCGCGTGCTGGTCAACGGCGCAGAGCGATGGGCAACAGTGCCTGAACAGTTCATGCAGTGGCAACCAGGCTACAGCTACACCTATATATTTAAGATTACCGAGGAGGGTGGCGTAGAAATTGAGCTTGTGCACTCGGCCGTCGCAGATTGGACGGATTTGGAAAATGAATATAGTGTGTATAATTGGTAGCGAGGGAAAAGACGACTGAAAGATTGAAAATTGAAAATTGAAACATTGAAATATTGAAGATTGAAGATTGAAACATTGAAAGATTGAAACATTGAAACATTGAAATATTGAAGATTGAAACATTGAAATATTGAAAATTGAAAGATTGAAAGATTGAAATGATCAAGATAAGGACTATAGCTAATCGCATTCTGATCCACACCCAAAAGGGCGGGGCACAGGGGCTTGTGGGTCTTATGGGTCTCATGAGACCTATGGGACCTATGAGACCTATGAGACTTATGAGACTTATGAGACCTATGAGTCTTATATGCCTTATGAGCCTCATGAGCCTGGTGGGCTGTTCCTCGGATGAGGGAGTGCCAGGGCAGGAGCCGCAGGAGACGGTGGTGAATGAGGTGGAGGCTTCGCTGGAAATGGATGGTGTGATGGGCTATGTCACAGGCTTTGAGGGGAATGAAGAGGAACTGGGAGTCAAGGGGGCCTATGGGGCTCTGGAGACGAGGGGAGCTGTCACGCGAGGGTGGGAGCTGCCAAGCGGTTTCTCGATATACGGCGACGGTGAGCAACCGGTCAGCGTGTTTTTCACGCAGACATCAGGTGAGCCTGTTGGCGGCTATCCGGAGGATAAATTCTACAAATACCCCGGTGGTCAGTGGCATTGCAGCAAGGACGACCTGGCGGCCGAATCCTATTTCCTCTATGGCTATATACCTCGCAATAAGAGCATTGTGCCTTCAGTGGAGGTGCTGCCGGGTGGCGGAACCACCTATGCGGACGGCGCCAAGCTGACCTTGAACAATGTGCCTACCGTCTCTTCTGACGATATCTGTGTGATCATCGGTGCCAAGAACGGTTTTGGCAGCTACGATCCCGATCATGATTACACGGTCGAGGGCCTGCGACGCGGCAACTTCGAATATGTGGGCCGGACAACGGGCGAAGGCGGCACGGGCGGCAATTACGTCTATCTGCTCTTCGACCATCTCTTCTCTTCTATGCGCATCCATATGAGGGTGCATGGCGACTACGATGCCATTCGCACCATCAAACTGAAAGAGATGCGTCTGCAAACCAGTGCAAATGGTGTTCGCACCAAGAATAAAACAAATATTATCGTGACGCTGGCCGCCACCGACGGCAGCGATCCCACCCTGAGCCCCATCACCTCTGTTGTCTTCAATCCCGCGAGCGACAAGGGAAGTGACGGCGCGCTGTATAGTTCTACCGATGATGGAGTCACCCTGACTACGACCCCCACCGAGTTCGAGGGCTATTTCATGCCTTCAGGTGTCACCACGCTCACCCTGACAAGCACCTATGATGTCTATGACAAGAGCAGTCCGACACCCAACCTCATCCGCCAGAACTGCACGGCCACGAACGTCATTAACATCAGTGACCTGTTCTCAGGACAGACCGTAGCCTTGCGTGGCCGAAGATATACGCTTAACCTGACTGTCAGGCCCACCTATCTCTATATGATGTCGGATGACGACCTGAATAATCCCGGAATAGTGGTGGAGTAGGTGATGGCCAATCCTAAAATAATAGATGAAAAATGATAAATTATAAATACGATAAAAGATACGCCGATGGGCTTCATGGAGTCAGAGAACTTCATGGGCAACATGGGTTGTGCTATTCTTTATTATTTATTATTTGTTATTTGTTATTTGCTACCGTGGAGTCCGCCTCCGCTCAGATCCGCATTGGCGGCAATGTCTATGGCGGTGGCAACCGGGGTAATGTGGGTGGTACCACGACGGTGAATGTGCGGTCGGGTAACCTGAACAAGGTGTTCGGTGGCGCCCGCATGGCTAATGTGGGCGGTAATGCCTATGTGAACGTTGACGGTGCTCACGCCAGCGGCTATATGGTCATCAACTATCTCTTCGGCGGTAACGATATTGCCGGCACCATCGGTACGGCGGCTGCCGTGTCTGAGTCGATGCCCGCTGAATTAACAGGCAACAAGGACGGTGTGGATGATACATGGAACACCTACGTACATATTTCCGCCAAGACAGATCCCGCCCATCCTACCACCTATTTTACCTCCGAGGATATCTCGTCGGCTAACGAATGGGAACCGGCTTACGGCATGACCACCGATGATGTGAAGACATCAGCGGTCGTGGCGTCAGACAACCAAAAGATATATATCGGTCAGGCTTTTGCCGGCGGCAATGGTGACTACTACTATGAAGCCACGACGTCGGCTGGCAAGACCACACACAATATCTATCTGAAAGAGGGGGATGCAACCCCCATCGCCACGAAGGTCACCGACGAGGGTGAGCCGGGCTTTGTGCTGCCTGAACTGGCCAAGACCTATATGGATGTGCAGGGCGGTTCCATCGTCTATGCTTATGGCGGCGGCAACAATGCTACTGTGAGCGAGAAGGCGGTAATCCACGTGGATAACCCCACCGAGGTGGTCAGCCATATGCTGGTCGACTCAGAAACCGGCTTAGAGGCTGATGCAAGTGTCTATACGGCGTACGAGGCTTCAGAGGCTGCCGGTACTCCCGTGGTTCCGACGGGCTATACCAACCTGCTGTCGCCCGATCGTTTCCGTTACGATATGGGTATCAACACCGGCTTCTCCTTCCCCAGCAGTGATGAGTTCCAGATCGGTCGTTTCTTCGGTGGTAACAACAAGGCAGAGATGGCTATCCGTCCCACCTGGAATTTGCAGTCCGGTAAGATCCGCAACCTCTACAGCGGTGGTAACCGAGGCATGATGACCAGTCCCGAAGGTCTGCTCCTGGAGGTGCGCCGGAATTCCACCATCATCGTGGATAATCTCTATGGCGGTTGCCGTATGGCTGATGTGAAGCCGACCGTGGACGGGGTCTATACGCCTGTCACCACCCTCCCTGGCTACTATTTCCCCAATGAGCTGTCGGCTCGCGTGCTCGTGCGCGGAGGCGATATTAATAATGTGTATGGCGGTAACGATATTACGGGTGTCGTGTATGGCGGTAATGCTGTCGGTATTAGTAAGAGCATCCGTGGTGATGTCTATGGCGGTGGCAACGGTGCCTATCCCTACACCGATAATATAGACTTCAAGGACGATGATATCTACGGCGATCTGTACTATGAGTCCGACGGTACGCCTGAATCCCTCAACGACTTCCGTCCCAATGCCGAGCAGGTATCTATCCATTTGAAGGGTATCGATGCCGCGCATCCCACTATCATCGGCGGTTCCGTCTATTGCGGCGGCAACTGTGCGTCGCTGAAGACCGTCAAGAACAACCCCTTGGTGGAGCTGAAGATCGGTTCCTACGCCATTGCTGACCGGGTTTTCCTTGGCAACAACGGTGAAAAGATGGTTGATCCTGGTATTCTGGAAACCTATGCCACCCACTCCTTTAGCACTCTGTCGCTGAACGACGCCAGTGTCTTTGCCGGCTATATGAAAGGTGCCGCCATGAACCACGAACCCAGCGTCGTATTTGATAGCCGTACCAATGGCGACCTTGATGACTATGTAGACTACACGAGTAAGATCGGTTCCTTCTACTGCGGCGGTAATGTGGGTAGTATGATTATCCCCGGCAAGATCACCATCGGGTTCGACCGTGGTCTGGTTATCTTTGAGAAGTTGGTGGGCGGCTGTAACAATGCCAATGTGGAGGTTGGCCCCCATAATGCAGCCTATGAAGGCGGTATCCTGGGCAGCGATGAAGAGCAGATGCTGGGCTACACGGACGGTAGCGGCCATATCAAGGACCGTCTGGAGCTGAATCTCGACAACGTGGTCATTCAGCCCCAACGCTGGAACGATGTTTTCGCCCTGGTTGAATCTTCCGACGCTGACATCACGGCCAATAAGCTGAAGGAGGGCGAAGAATATTACACGACGAACCTGCGCACAAGCAGATTCATTGCCGATGGTACGGAGGATGTCACCGAGGATACCTACTATCGTATGACCTCCAAAGGAACTGAGCTGGAATGGAACACGACAAAGTGGGATGACAGCGAGGATGATTTCGTGGCTACCGACATCGAGACAGCGGCTGACGATGATGTCCGTCGTCTGTATGGCGGCAACGTCTATGGCGGCTGCTACAACAGCGGCCACGTGAACGGTAACGTCACCATCAATATCAATCAGGATCTCCATCAGCGCGATGTGCTGTTTGCCGAGACCGATGGTGAGGATGAATACACGATCGCCGGTGAGCGTCGTACCGGTGTCCTCCTCGAGTCGCAGGGCGACGACGTGATGGCTGTTGCCATGACGGTGTTTGGCGGCGGCTATGGTGAGAACACCGAGATATGGGGCAGCACGAACGTGAACCTGAACAACGGCTATGTCTTCCAAGTCTTCGGCGGTGGCGAAGAAGGTGTCGTCGGTAAGAAGAACCTTGAAGGAGATTATGAATACGATGCCGCCTACAGCACCACAGTACACCTCAAAGGCCCGAATGCCGGCTATTCCCCGAAGGAATCGCTCGGTGCACTGGCTGAGACCGAATATATCTATGGCGGTGGTAATGAAGGCGATGTCTGTGGCGACTCCTATGTCTATTTGGGCAATGGCCGCATCTACGATGCCTTCGGCGGTGCCAGCAACGCTGATGTCTTTGGTGCCACGGAGGTTTATATTGGTTACAACGGTGGTTTCCCGTGGGTTCGCGATAATGTCTATGGCGGTAACGACTTCGGCGGCACCGTCCGCAGTACGAGGAACCATACCGTCGCTGCCTACCCGCGCACGGCCTTCGACGATGAGATGCTCATCTCCTCTACCTATGTGAAATATATCCAGGGTCGCGTCGATAGTATCTTCGGCGGCAGTTATGGTAACTATGACTACACCGACCGCATCTTCAAGGACTACACCGATGCCAGCGGCAGGCCCCTCGTTGACGGCAGTGGCGATCCTATCTTCAACTTCCCGCATCTGGACCACAACTCCTTCGTGCATTTCACGCCTGCTGACAACTCCAACAACTATGTGGGCTACATCTTCGGCGGCAGTGAGGGTTATCCCGGTAATGAGGACCTGAACAACTCCATGCAGGAGAATAGCTATGTCCTCATCGATGACACCCAGACGAAGGATGTCGACCGCTTCGCGAACGTGGATATCTACGGTGGCGGTGCCTTCGCCGGCTTGGGTACCGAGGCTTCGCCCGGTGGCGGTCGCTCGGCTATCGACTTGTATGCCGGTAGCTTCCATAATCTCTATGGCGGCAGTAACCAGGAAGGTCTGATCGGTTACACCCGTGTGAACGTGCCGGCCACCTCTAACGCCAAGGTCAATGCTATCTTCGGCGGCGGCAAGGGCTACGATACGTCTCTCTTCTCCACGCATCCGGAACTTCAGGCACGCTTCTGCGATAACTACGCCACCTGTGTTGATTTCAAGTCTCCCAATGTCATTGTGGAGGATGCTATCTACGGCGGCAACCAGAACTGCCGCATCGCGTTCGACACCTATGTTAATATAGAGGCTCCGGTTCTGCAGAGCAGTGGCTACCAGGCCACCATCTACGGTGCCGGCTATGGAGCTAAGACCGTCAGCGGCCGTACCAATGTATTCATGAACAACGGCTCCAATGCCTACAAGGTCTTCGGCGGCGGTCGCGACGGCAACGCCTTCAACTTCGCCTCCCTGCGTCAGTGGCTGGGCAACCAGTACTATGCTGGCGGCACTCCTGTGGATCAACTCGAGGCCAAGGTGGTGGCCTACGGTGACATCCTCCGAACTTTCGGTACCTATATTGCTACCCATCCCCTTAACCTTCCTGACAATATCGGCACCTATCCCAATCTGGAAGGCGCGTACGACGGCACCTATACCAACGATCTGTTGCCGTCCTTGATGAAACCGATGCCCGACTACCACCAGACCAATGTCCATATCATGGACGGCGGCAACGTGAGCGGCTACGCCTATGGCGGCGGCTTCGGTGCTGATGCCGTGGTCGCCGGTACGACCTATCTCGAGCTCAAGGGCGGCAACGTCGATCGCGACATCTACGGCGGCGGTCAGGGAGGCCCTGTGTATGATGAATTCGGCCTGGGCGTGGATGGCGATGCCACCAATGACTTCGTGGCTACCACCAATGTCTATATCGAGGGCGGTATGGCCCGCAATGTCTATGGCGGCGGCTACTTGGGTCATGTGGGTAAGCATACAGGTGATATCTCCACATCATATACCAGTGACATTCCCGCTGTGGCCAATGTGATTATCGGCAAGGTGGATGGCACCAGTTTCTACAATGGCATCCCCGCCATCATGCGTAACGCCTACGGCGGCGGCGAGGGCGGTTCGGTCTATGGCACCGCCAACCTGACCATCAACAACGGCTACATCGGTTATCGCTACAAGGATTTAGCAGCCGAGGGCTCCGGTGCCTCCAACTGGCAGTATGTCGAGGAACTCGACGACCAGAAGCCCAATGCCATTGAGAGAGCCGGTAACGCCTTTGGCGGCGGTTATGTGGTCAACAGCTATGTAGATGTAGCCAATGTGAAGATGTACGGCGGCACCCTCCGCGGCAGCCTCTACGGCGGCGGCGAGGTTGGCCCTGTCGGTCGTGGCACGGTGAGATACAAGGACACCTACGGCACTGGATTGGTGAACGGCGATGCCAGAATCTTCAAAGCCGGAAAGACCCATGTTCAGCTCTATGACGGCCATGTGAAGCGCAATGTCTTCGGCGGCGGTCGCGGTCATGACAGTTGGGGCGGCGATGGTACGTTGTATATGGACGAAGTCTTGAAACCGACGTTGGACCTCAAGTGTAAGGGTTATGTCTTCGGCCAGACCGAGGTGGAAATCTACGGTGGCGAAGTGGGCACCGACGAGGGTGTTGCTGCGGGCTATGGCAATGTCTTCGGCGGCGGTGACCTCGGTTTCGTGTATAGTGCCTATGAGAAAGACGGCGCCCTGTGCATCGGCAAGAAGCCGACAGGCAGTGCACGCTACGATGGTGCCGATGAAGGCTACTATTATAAGTATGAAGACACTGCACATAACGGTTCGTTTGCGTTCATCACCGACGGCGATGAGAAAATTCTTACCGAGGACTGTAAGGTGCTCGTAGAACCTTGGTGCAAGGCCACGGCGGCTGTCAGCATCGATAATTTCTATCCCATGAATGCTGTCGTTCCTGATGCGGAACTTGCCTATATCAACGAGAACGACCTGTCTGTCAAGTCCAGTATCGATGCCTCGGGTAAGGTGACTGCCGTAGGCGGTATCCGTTACACGCACGATTATGAGACGAATGACTTTGTTCCGACAGCAGCCCTCAATACGTTGGGTAACAAAGTGGCTGCAGAATGGACGAAGTTGGGCAAGACAGATGTCAACAAGGAAGGTGTCATCGTCCACAATGCTGTGTTTGCCGGCGGTAACACCTCTCCGGGTTCCACGGAGGTGTATGCCAACACCACCACGGTCTTCGGCAACGCCACCGCCAGCATCAATGATGCCTATCACCGTGACCTCATCTCCATCGGTAGGGGTCGTGTCGGTGGTTTGTACGGTGACGGTAACCTGACGCTCGTCGATGGCTACCGCGAGCTGAACATCACCAACTACGGTACCGACTTCTACCATATCACGCCGGAGATTACCCTGGATACCTACAACGCACTTCCCGTCCGTGAGGCTGCTTACTACGAAATCCGCTACAAATGCCTGAAGCAGTGTACTGACAATACCGACAAGACTTATACTATCGGTTCCACCATTACGGCTGATGAGATGCAAACAGTCTTTGATGGCGTGGAAGTAGGGGGACAGTTGATGATTCAGCCCAATGGCAAGCCTCTGGCAGAGTATTGGGTAGAGAATGGTGTTTGCTCGCGCTATGCCGGCCGTCCGATGAACACCGTTCAGCGTGCTGACTTCTGTGGTGTCTTCGGTAGCCGTATGGTCATGCAGGGTGCTCAGGACCGTGTGCCTGAGACAGTCGATTACACCAACTACACCATCAACCGTGTGCGCGAGGTGTCGCTGAACAAGAAAGCTTCGTTACGCACTGAAGATGCCCTCGATGACCGCAACAAGGAGCACGGCAACTACTTCGGCATTTACAGCGTCGTGAACTTCCTCGGCGCTCTCACCAGCGATGTCGATTTCCACAATGCAATACGTGTCACCGACAATGCGGATGCAGACACCTATAAGTGTGAAGCAAACAGTAAAGACTACGGAGAGGCCACCTACCATGACTGGAAACTGCAATTCCACGATGAGCGCAAGCGCAACAATGGAAGCTCTCATAACAAAGTGGCTCTGGCCTCTGGCGTGTATCTGGAGCTGACCTCCGAGCAGAGCACCGGCCCCGGTCTCTACGAGAAGGTGTGGGGTCCGATTACCGGTGTCGTGGAACTCGACCTGATCAACGTGCAGCCCGGTATGGGTGGCGGCTACGTCTATGCCAAGAACGAACACGGCACGCGCAGCAATACGGATAAGGACCAAGTCATCCTGACGGCCCTGAACGCAGGCGCTGTCACGAACAAGCATTTTGCTTATACCAATACCGTTACTCCCAACACTCAGGAGGAGTGGGAGACCTCGGGTAACTTCGTACACAGTACCCAGACCATCATCGACGACTGCTACAACATCGGTGGTAAGTATAAGGTAGGGGATGCCGTGCCCGCCCACTATTGGTTCATCAAGGGCTCCGTCTATATCTATGATCAGTATATCTCAGCCTATACTGGTACCTCGAACGCTTACAGCGAAGTCGTCAGCATCCCGCTGACCATCACCGCTGCGTCCCACGGTAAGATGACGCTGTTGCATGTGCAGCCGAACCGCTATGCCTACTACTCTTTCAAATCCGAAAGTTCGGAGAGCGTACTGGGTGAGAGTGACAAGATTGAACTTCGCGAGACCGAGTACGGCCGCAACGATGCCATCAACTACTGGGAATGGAACCAGCTCACCAGAACGGAGAAGGATCTGTTCGTAGCTGAGACCTACGTGGTTACCGCCGACTGTGAGCTGGATGGCGTGCCCTATGCCGCCGGCACCGTGCTGTTGCCTGGTAATCCGGACGGCAGCGAAGCAGGTACCTATTACTACCTGAAGAAGCACGCTCCCACCAAGATCTTGGAGGTGGGCGATGTCATGGAAACGCCTTACGTACACCATATATCCAAGGACAAGGATGTTGATTTCGACTACGTCTTCCGTCCCTCCAACAACATCAGCCACGATACCGGCTACATCCTGACCTACAATATCGACAACCCGAGTCAATGGAGTACCTGGTACAGTAAGGCCGACGGTTCTGCGCCGAAGGACCAGACAGGCGGTGTAGGCTATGAAAATGGTCCTACCTATACGCCTATCGAAACTGGTCTGTATGGTCAGAATGACTACACCCTGGGTAGCATCATCTCCAAGGAAATCTATGACACCTATCAGGATGTGGCAACCAGTCATTCGAGTGTCATCCCGGATGGTCAGGCTAAGTTCTATCCGGCCTATATCGTGAAGGATGAAATCCTGGAGACCACCAACAAGAACGGCACCGCTCAACGCTTCCATCAGGGAGCCACGTTGGCCGCCGAGAATTATGCACCGGCTACTTGGTCATCGTTGGTCGCTGCCGGCAGCGTAGTTCCTGCCTACGTGGTCACCAGCACCATCCAACTCAGCAAGACCGAGTTCATCTATCGCGACACTTACATGACGAAGGAAGTGCTGGATGAATACATTGATGATTATCCTGGATTAGCGACACTGCTCAATGCAACGATTATTCCTGCCTACTACTGCACGGAAGCTGGTAAGTATGGTGGCAACTACTATCAGGCTGGTCACAACTATCGCGGTCTGGCAGCCTTCAGCAGTATGTCGGAAAGCGACCGCGCCAACTTCACTTTCAACTACGATGCTCTCGACCTGCTTATCGACCCGACCTACGGGTCTGGCAGGGCAAGTGGCGTTCAGTACCAGTACGATTCTGCTGATGGAGACTTGGCAGGTGCCAATGCCAATCCTGCACATTATTCTCTCCAGACGCCGATTGACTACAGTGCTACATACAAGGGTAATGCCGCTTTCACCTATGAGGCAGATGATGGCTCTGAAGTGAGCACAGATACCCGTGCTGAACTCACCCGCACCGAGTATGAGCGCCTGCCCAACGAGCAGTTCTATTATGCTCCCATCACGGTTGGCAATACCAGTGACACCTACTATGTGGTGAAAAAGACCATTGTTCTCGGCGATACACCGTACGCTGCAGGACAAGTCATCACCAAGGACACCTACGATGGCCTGAGTGATGATGATCAGGAAAATGTGGTTGAACTGAACTTCACCTCTTCAGGCACCTACTATTACTGCCGCGAGGGCTATACCATCAACACCAGTCTCTATACCACTCCGCTTACGGGTGCTGTGACAGACGTCTTCAATAGTAATAACTATACGAGCGCCGTTCCCGCAGGTGCTGTCATCAATGAGGTGGACTATGACAATCTCGTCAACAAACAGACGAACTTCGCTATCCACGGTCTGGCTCCGACGGAGACCAGTACGCTCTTTGTGACGCGCAACTCTGATATCTTCGACCTCTCTGCCGAGAAGATCATCACCGTTATCTACAAGTACGACTACGTGGAGAGCGATATGTCTGGCTCGCACATCACGCCTGTCAGCGAGTACCATGTGCTGAATATCCACCTGAACTTCGAGAGCGGTGTGCCCATGGTGGAGGACATCATGGCACCGGATATCATCCAGCCCGGAACCACCATCAGCATCCCCGAGCCTTACGTCACGCCTGGTGCTTACGAGATTACTGGTGGCGGCTGGAAGCTCTTCGACAACAAGAACGATGCCGAGAGCCACATCAACGGTGTCGAGTACGTGCCTGCTGCAGACCCGCTCTATCTCTATCAGAACAAACACTTCCTGGCCTACTACGCCAAGACCTACTTGGGCGAGACCTATTCTAACTATGTGCCTGTGAGCGTGGCCAACTACCACGACCTGAAGAAGGTCATCGAGGCAGAGAAGCATCACTACTACATCGACCACAAGGATGTGATAGAGGTTGAACACGTCAAGCCAAAGATTTACATTAATGACTACAGCGAAACCTCGCAGAACGGTCTCGACCTGCTCAAGGATCTCTACGACCTGAGCGTGCTCACCGGTTATACCACCGACAGCGAGGGTCTCATCGAAGGTGGAACCTTCGATGAGCATAAGCCCTTGAACAGCCGTGTGGCTGGCGGTGAGAACCTGGAGTTCTTCCTGCGCACTGACATCAGCCGTAGCGATGATCCCGCTGTGGCCGACGAGTGGACCCCCATCGCCTCCGGCGAAGATCCATGCTTCAGCGGCACGCTCCATGGCGACGGCCACACTATCAAAGGTCTTGACAACTCGCTCTTCGACAAGCTCTGCGGCCATGTCTATAATCTTGGTGTGACCGGCTCATTCACCTCTGCCGGTGTGGCAAATCGTGGCGACGGCTATGTGGAGAGCTGCTGGGTGAAGACCACTGGCACAACCCCGTTGGGCACTAAGCCCTATCCCGTCTTCGGCCAACCAGAACGCAGTTCGGGATATCAGTTGGTGAACAGTTATTATTCTGAAAGCAACAAGAATCTGTTCAATACTGGAACCAACGAGCGTGGCACTGCCAATCAGATGCCTGAGGAGGCCTTCTACAATGGTGAGGTTGCCTACGACCTGAACAACTTCTACCTCTACAAGCGCTACTGCGACAAGCAAGTCCACTCGGGTGCTAACCACTACAATTATTACACCTTGGATGGCGATGGCAATCCGGTGCTGCAGGGACCTGGTTATTACGCCAGCAACCCGTCGGAGTGCTCCTCCGGTTTTGACAATGAGTTCAGGTATGTCGAGGATCGCTTCGCCGACGGTGACTTCCGCTATGCTGGCGGCACCATCCCGACGGAAGCCAACGAGCGCACTCACGTGGATCCCGAGGATCCCACCAAGGAATACTTCTTCCCCATCTGGCCTGATGACTACCTCTTCTTCGGACAGAAGCTGACCTACGGTCATTCGGCTACTCATGCTCATGACGATACGCCCGTGGCCATCGCCAGATTCAATGGCCGCCTGTCTAAGAATCCGGATGCGAACCGCGTCTATCGTGCACCGGCTTACTACCGCTCGAAGACGATGGATGTGGCCCACTTCAACCCGCAAGCCTACCTGGCAAGCAAGTCCGAGGACGGCACCAAGGAGGCCCATCCCGACATGACCGCCATCGACTTTGCCGGACATAACGACACGCACGACGAGAGCACGAATGTTGCAAAACCCTATCTGCTGGGAATGCAAGACGGCCACTTCTACCCGCCGTTGCTCGACGACGACGGCCTGCAGAGCATCGTCAACGTCGATGAGACCCAGAACCTCCTCGTCTATGCTCCCGCAGAGTATGCCGAGAGCGACTATGCTAACAAGGCTACGTACGATGTACTGACCGCTTACTTCGTCGATCCGGCTTATAGTGATTACTACGAAGACGACGCTTACCGTCGGGTCGCCAATGCTATCCCGGCCTGCGCGTCCATCTATGGTCACCTGATCCAGAGCGACCGCGTCGCCACCTGCGACCACCTGCTCGTGGATAAGCAGGAGTTCAACGCGCCGTTACCATACGACTTCGGTAGCGGATACCGCATGTGGTATCAGCGCCTCCCCGAAGACCAGGAGTATGTTGACTTCACCAAGGGCTGGCAGAACATCAGCGTTCCGTTCACCGCCGAACTTGTCACTACCAATGACAAGGGTGAGATTACCCACTTCTACGGCAACAGCGAGAAGAGTAAGAACGGCACCGAATCGAAGATTGGTCACGAGTACTGGCTGCGCGAGTTCGATGGTATTCAGGTCGATGGTTCCGAGGCAAGGGCCGCCTTCCTCTATCCCACGGCTTCGGGTGATGACAAGGTGTTCACCAACACCTTCCTTTGGGACTACTATTACAATCATAATACTGTAATACCCAACCAGCAGGATGCGAACCGCGACACCTATCAGACCTACTATCAGTCGTCGCACACGCACCGCTACTACTCGCCGCTGACGGCTGGCAAGCCGTATCTCATCGGCTTCCCGGGTGAAACGTACTATGAGTTCGACCTCAGTGGTAAGTTCGAGGCTAAGAACACGGTCGCTGCCATCGACAAGCTGGGTAAGCAGACCATCACCTTCGCTTCTGCCGCAGGCGCTCATATCAATGTGAGCGACGACGAGACTTTGACAAGTCCGGTGAGCAAGACAGAAGGTGGCAAGACCTTCACCTTCGCTTTCAAGCCCAGCTACCTGAAGCAGGATCTCACCACCACGGACTATGCCCTGAACGCAGCCGGTAACGCATTTGCTCATGTGACTGCCGATGGTGGTACGGGTGTTCCCGGAGGTGCTACAGTGCTTCCCTTCCGTCCTTACTTCACCGCCACGGCCACGGGTGCCGGCGTCAAGCGCCAGCTGCCGAGCCGCATCCTCTTCGTCGGCGAGTACGGTATGCAGGATGAGCAGGAGCCCGAGTCCGTCCTCAACGGTAATCTCGAGATTTACGCTGAAGGCCGCAACATCGTCGCCAAGTCGCATCTCACGGAGGCTACCACCGTCCGCATCATCACCCTGAACGGCATCACAGTGGCTAACTTCGTGCTCGAACCCGGACAGACCGTCGAGACACCTGTCCAGGCTCATGGCGCCTACATTGTTAACAAGAAAAAACTATACGTCAAATAAAGACAGTTATGTGTAGCATCTATTCATATCACGCCCAAGAAAATTCAGTCTTATACTCCATCATAAATGTGTTTACCACTATTGGTAAACGGCTTTACCAACCGTGGGAAACGTGTTTACCACTATTGGTAAACGCCCGAGGACTTAGCTTCGTGCTGCTGTTCACCTTGGTGAGCAGCGCTTTGAACGTGGCTTGGGCGCAGACCGATTACTCTGGTTACTATTATATTAGTGGTAACAATCAGGGTCAGAATAGTTACGTCCTGAATGACAGGGTGAATAATTATTACCTGTGTCCTACGGTGAATTGGATTTACTACGATGCTGAAGCCGCCAACAAATTCACGAGTGTTGATAATGGCCAGCCGTTCTTGACATCGTATCATTATAGGAATGGTGCAAATGATTCAACCGAGGCCGTTTGGCATATCGTCAAGCACGCCACGTTGAACTACTATTATATTATACATGAAAAGACGGGCAAATACCTGGCAAGCAATGCGGGGTTAGGAGCCGGTAGCAATGCAAACCGTCTTCGCGTACACCTTGAAACGGTGGCTACACCCCCACCGGCCGAAGACCGATTCCTGTTTGCTGTTACAAAGCCTTCCTACTATAATATTTCACCTAAGGAAAACAGTGGATGGTATTTGAATATCACTCAAGGAAACTATAACAGCCTACAAGGAGCAAGTTCCGCTAAGAACGATGGTCCTACTGGCTATAAAAATGTGGGAGGTACGCTAGGCCTTTGGAACAGTGCGACTGATTATACCAGCAAATTGTATTTTGAAGAGGCTTTCTTGGAATTTCCGACGATAACGATCAATGCAGCCGGCAATGTGGAGATTAGCACCCATGAGGCAGACGCTACCATCTACTATACTACTGACGGCTCTGACCCTCAGACTTCTGGCACAAAACAAGTCTATTCTGGTGCCATAACGCCAACTTCCTCGATGACGGCAATCAAGGCGCGGGTCATCCATAACTCCAATGGCAGACGCTCCGAAATAGCTACCCAGCCCTTATATACCTACCACATCGTGAACCTTGCGGGTGAGGTTGCCATCAAACAAAAGGTGGCTCAGTATGTAGGGGTTCGATTAGAAAGCTATCTCAACATTCCTGCCGCCATCCGCAGCCCCTATCTGGAGGGGGAGACGCTGACGTTCTATTCGTTCAGCGGTGCCTACAATGCAGCCAATCTTGTTGCTGGGAACGTGATTGAGGAAACGCCGACCTCCAGTGCCAACATCTATGTGACCTACACCAACGCGCAGTTGATGAGCAAGTTCCTGCATCTGCGTGCATACCGTTCCTTTAATATCACCATCAACGGCGATTATATCTACGACGATAGTGGGACATTGAATCACAACGCCAGTCCCAGCGATGCAGACAAGGAGACAAATGCATACTTATGGAAAATAGGTAAATATGGTGCTGAGGACCCGTACGCCGTGCTGATTATGAACAAGGCTACGGAAAACTACTTCCACTATACGACGACCCCCTCCCTCACGTTCTCGCTGAACGACGCTGCACCCTCCAAATTTATCCTGATGTCGGGTAGTGCTGCCGGCGATGGCGCCAACTACGAACAGATGGAGCTGATGGCAGCCACGGGCGATGACAACTACTATCGTGTCGGGCGTACGGGCGATGCGTTCAGCATCAGTACTACCGCTACGGGCGCAGCCTCACTTCAGATGCGTGCCTATCCCGTCGGTGGGGGTGTGAACTATTACCTGATTGACAAAGCCGGTAAGCTCATCAAGATTATCAATAGCAAATCGACGGCGTTGAGTCTTCCGGAAGCATGGAAGAGCCCGTTAGTAGATGACGACGGTTACCATTACTTCAGCACACCGGGCTATGACTCGGTAACAGATACCTACACACCCTCCGGTACCGTCTCCGGGGAAATCAATCCTGAAGTAACCCCGATTATTTACGTCACCTACGACGTCAATGACGACGTGGCATTTTACGATCCTTCCGACGATGTGGTCGGCACGACGTATATGCTCAAGTTCTATGGCGGCGAGAATTTCTACCAGGAGAACGGCTTGGACGGTATCATGGGCACGGCTCAGAAGGCGGTTTATCCCTACTCCAACGGTGACGCCATGCTCTATGTCTATGGTCAGGAGCAGTGGAACGCACAGTTGGCCTCCGGCGCCAGCACCCGTAGCCGCTGGCTGTGGTATGTAGAAAGTCCGACCAACGACCCTTACCATGTGAAGATCAGGAGCTTCAGCGGTCAGGTCAGCAGTAACAACTATTTCCGCACCTATGTCGTCAACTACGGCGGCAGTAACCATGTAGTAACGGGTGTGACCACGATGAATGTGGCTGTTTCCGATCCAGAGTCTGCCAACTACCAGCCACCGACAGAGTATATGGTTCTGAAGACGGACAACGGAAGGTGCAAGCTGGTGACCGTGAACGAGATCAACGATGGCACCACGACGGAACACCGCACGGTGACGAGCTTCGAGCAGTATTGGAAGAACAACCCCACGGTGCAGAACAGACTGGGTGGCTCGAAGGTGACTGCGACTGAGACCTACAGCGACAACATCGAACTCAACGCCGACCAGCTGGATCATATCCCCAGCTATTGGCACACCTACAAAGCCTTCGCCAATGCCGCACCTTGGGTGGGGTGGGAGACCGATAACACAGGTGCTTCCAAGCAGTACCTGAACAAGAACCACTGGTTCCAGACCATCGACATGGGCAGTACGGGTGAGTTCACATTTGAGGCTACGTCGCTGGAACCGCAGGTCATCCTCCTCGACCAGCACGGATGGGAGATCATGCGAACGTCCTTGTCCGATGTTGCCACCCTGCGCAAGTACAACAGCCCGATGGTGGAGACCTACCACTGGTATCCCACAGCCACGAAGGAAGACGGCTATCACAAGTTCACGCCTGGAGATCCACAGATTACGGTCTATACCTCCACGGTGAACGCCCAGGGTAGAACGGTCTGGTACGACAGCGGCGACCGCTACACACATACCTCCTCCTCGCTGGATGACACCCCCTACAGTCATATGCCAGAGCAGGACACCAGCGTGAAGACCGACTTCTACGTCACCTACGACGTGAAGAATGAGTATGGACACCTCTATTCGGGCGCTGCCACAGAAGGTGCAGTGCAAGCCACAGCCTTCCTGCTGAAACAGGGGAACTACTATGCCAAGATTGACGGCACAGATTTGACTACGGTTACTACCGTTTTGGAGGACTTCGAGAGCATCGGCACCGACCTGCAATGGTATGTGAAGCCTAACTTCAACATTGATGCAGAGGAGGGCTACAAATATTTAGGAGAACCAGGTGCCCTGGATGGCGCTTTAAGCAAATCCGCAGCCGAAGCGGCCTATTATGCCGCAGGCAAGAACGGTTTCGACCCCTACAACGTGCAGATTCAAAGTGTGGCCAATACCTCTTATTATTTCACGGCCAACACCACAGGATCACACCTCTCCGGCGGTGCCTGGGTGGGCACCTCGAGCGACTTGACTTTGGACCTGCGTACCAGCCGCCAGACCCCAGAGGGCTACCAGAGCACGCTGCACGTGACCAACGCCACGTTCATGGTCGTCGATGACGGTAGCGGGCATCTGCGCCTGATGCCGCGCTACGACCATAGCAAAGTCGTCAACTCCTTCACTAGCTCAAAGCTGACTTCTCTGGCTTCAGCGGATCAGTACCTGACCATCACGATGATGCCCAGGGTCGTTCATAGCAGTTCAGAATTATCCGTGATGGGCGGCAACTATATCTTGGCCTCGGACTTCACATTTGAGAATGATTTCGAGTCCCTCGGCTCTGCCGGTGACCCCTTCACGGGTTCTATTGACGGACGCTACCACACATTCACGGGGCTCTCTGTTCCACTGTTGAACTATGCCGATGGAGCCATTGTCAGGAATCTGATTCTTGACAATGTCAATATCACCGGCGACACCAATGTTGGTGCCATCGCTGCCAATGCTACGGGCGCCACCCGCATCTACAACTGCGGCATTCTGGCTTCTGGCAGTACCCGCGACGAGAACGGCATAGTATCCTCTTGCAGCAGCACGGTCAGCGGCAGTGAAAAGGTGGGCGGTATCGTCGGTTTCCTCGATGGCAATGCACGTGTTATCCACTGCTTCAGCTATGCCAATATCACAGGAGGTACGGATGTAGCCGGTATCGTAGGATATAACAATTATGCATCTGATGCCAATCATATCCGTACGATGGTGATGAATTGCATGTTCTATGGCGACATCACCAGTGGTTCCACCATCGCTCCCGTTTATGGCGGAGAAATTATCAATAACCTGAATAGTGGCGGCCTGAACAACTACAACTATTATTCTTACGAAGAGCTGCACAGCAGCACTATCAACAAGTACAATTGTGCTCTGGCTGTAGAACATAAATATCTGAAACGCTTTGAGTTCTATCGCCAGTTACTCAACGGCAACCGTCGCTTGGCAGCCTACTATGCCTCTTCATCCAATGGCACCGTTCACCCTGAAGACATGATGAAATGGGTGCTGGAGACGGCTGACAAGAACTTAGGCCATGACCCTAACCCTTATCCCATTCTGAAAGAGCAGGGTCTGTACCCGTCTATCATCAACTACGATGTCAGAAACCTCGCGGACTATGACGAGGCTCACCGCAACGAAGGTCGTAAGACAGGAACCTTGACGGTAAACATTGCAGGCACAGGGAGCGGAGCACCGGCTGGTGCAGCCATCAAGGCTGGGAAATCGACCCTCACCCTCACCCGTACCGACAAGGACTACTCACGCTACAACTTCAATTACGACAAGATACAGCTGCCTTACTACAACGAAGTCGGCACCAATAACTACACCAGCAACAAGGTGGTGACAGGTTGGAAGATCACCTCGATCACCGCTGTTGGCGGTGACCCCTATACCGCGTCTAACTATCCCGCCTCTGGAATCCGCGATTACCCCGACCACAACTATGCCGACCGTAAGAGCTCCCAGAAGGACCTGTATTCAGTCAGTGGGCGCGTGTTCTCACAGGGTGCTTATTTCGATGTGCCCTACGGAGTGACCAGCATCACCATCGAGCCTTATTGGGGCAATGCAGCCTACGTAGCCGATGAATACTTGGATGTCGTTTATAATACGAGCTATACCGCTCAGGGCGTTTCCCAGTTAGGGAAGCAGTTCCCGACGGGCAAAATCACCATTAACGGCAGTGAACAAACCGTTCACACCACGATGACAAACGCCCTGAAAGCGCTCGGCTCTGCCACTGTCTATGACAACGCTGTAGTGCTGGTCGGCACCCTCCACCAGGGTAACGTTCCAGCCGACGGCACCCAGCCCTTCACTATCATGTCTGTGGATTTGGACGAAGATAATGAGCCCGACTACAGCATGATCTACCATCATAACAACCGTCAGTCCGTTTCACCCATCCGCTTTGACTTCCTGAATATTCCCGGTGCTGCTCAGGCCCAAAAGCCCAATGGCACCAGCACCATTCAGAACTTCACCATTTTCCTGATGCGCGGATGGTTCGAGACAACGAATACGTGTCTGGTGTATTCCAACCAGGTTGAATACGAGAATACGGAAAAGATTAGCGGTGGTAGCAAGGCTGAATCCCCCCTGATACTCCTTGGCGGAGACTTCGAACAATTTGTGTCAACGCGTGCCTCCAGTGTATCAGGTAAAACTATTTATATCCATGTTGGCAGTAATGTCTTCATCAAGAATTTCGGTTTGGGCACACACAGTGATGGTAACAAAGGAACACCCCATATTCCAGTGTCAGTAACCGGCGGTGAATATGAGGGCTTCTACCTGACGGGTACTTATAACCCCAATGCCGCCAAAGTGAGTGACAATGCCGAATGTTACATTAGTGGCGGACATTTTGTTGAAGCTGCGGGCGCTTGTCTGGAAGCGATTGGCGGTAATGTGCACTGGCAAATCTATAATGCCGACATCGACAACTTCTTTGGAGGCGGTATTAATGATGCCAAACCTATCGAGGGTTCCATTACCACCGATATCTTTAATAGTCATGTAGGCCTCTTCTGCGGTGGACCGAAGTTCGGTGACATGACCACGGGAAAGGCCGTTACGACCAACGCCACCGGTTGCGTCTTCGACCAGTATTTCGGTGCCGGTTATGGAGGTCTTTCCTATTCCAGACAGAAGTACTACGATGAGAGCGGATATAATTTCGACACCCACTCCTTCCCCTTTACCAGTGAGCGAGGCAAATACTATGACGGAGTCACAACGAATGCCAACAACAGTAAGCCTGATTATGGTAAGAAAGGTCCGGGCGTAGCTACAGACTTCGACTATGAGTTCTTCGTCTGGTCCACAGGTGTGACCGGTGCTCGTATGTATGTGAAGTTTGCTTCCTTCTCGTTGGCACAGTGTGAGAATGTCAGTTCTACGCTGACGGGATGTACCGTTAACCAGAACTTCTATGGCGGCGGTAGTCTGGGCAAGGTGACAGGCACGGCAACCTCTGTGCTCAATGGCTGCACGGTGAAGGGTAATGTGTTTGGCGGCGGCTATTCTGCCGAACTTCCCACGATTCCGGTGCGCGATGCCGGTTTCACCCGGAACCCGAAGTTCAACTCATCGTCCGGTATGTTCGAAGCCGGTCTCTTCTCGGGTACTACGGACTATGAGTGGAAGAATGCCACGGCGGAAGGTGTTACTCTGACAAATGGTAATATTGGTTTTGATAAGACAAAAAAATATGTTTATACCAATGTTGATTTGACAACCCTCGGTCAGGTGGCTAACACCAATCTGACCATTACGGGTAACTGCTCCATTGAAGGTAGCGTCTTCGGTGGCGGCGATGAGTCGGCTGTTAATGAGAACACGCTGGTGTATATCCAGAATGCAGGCGCCACACAAAACAACATCATGAATGTCTATGGTGGCGGTAACACAGCCGATGTGCTTGGCAATACCGAGGTGAACATGACCAGCGGTGCCGTGAGCCATGATGTCTTTGGCGGTGGTCGCGGTGAAACGACAACTGTTGATGGCACCGTGACCGTAAACATTGGCTCGAGAACGGGCGAAGCACCCAGCTTCAGCTATGACGGCAGTGGCACCATCGCTGGTAATGTCTATGGCGGCAGCGCCTTGGGCACAGTGGCTGTAGCAACGGTCAATATTTACGGAGGTGAAGTCAGCGGTAGTGTCTTTGGCGGCGGTCTGGGACAGGTGGCTGTCGGTTCGCCTGGAGATCCAGGTTATGTGGCCCCTCTCGCAGCTCAAAATCTCGGCAATGCCACGGTGAATGTGGAACATGGTACAGTGGCAACGGCCATCTATGGCGGTAGCAATGCCAACGGTGTGCTGAAGCAGGATGCCATGGTGACGATTACCGGCGGCACGGTGGGAACAGCGCCTGTTCCTGCCACGAACATCGTGGACAGAGTCTTCGGTGGCGGTAAGGGTGAGCCCACGCTGGTGGAAGGTAATGTGACCGTGAAAATCGGTACCGAGGGTCAGGCTACAGGCGGCGCCGTGCTCTACGGCAATGTCTATGGCGGCTCGGCACTGGGTAACACAGCTGCCAGCAGGCCGGTCAGCGACCTGGTCTTCGATGGCACAAAGGAAACAAATGTCAAGCTGTTCAAGGGTGTCATCCATGGTAACGTCTTCGGCGGCGGCTTGGGTCAGAAGAATGGCGAGTATGGAGCCACCTCTGATATCCTGTCCTATGTGGGCGGCAATGTCACGGTGCTGTTGGACGGTGCACAACTGGTGAACAACTACGACGGCACAGGTGTGGATTATAAGCCTGTGACGGGTCAGATATTCGGCGCCAACAACCTCAACGGCTCACCGAAGGGACACGTGAAGGTATGGGTGAAGCGGACAGTCATTAGCTCAAAGGACACATCAGTGCCGCGTGACTCCCGTACGACCTACGACGTGGCAGCTGTCTATGGCGGCGGTAACAAGGCCGACTACAGACCTACGGACGCTGAACTGACCTTAGACGACACAGACCCTGCCTATGATCCGCTCAATCCCGAGAAGGTGGCTGCAGCCACAGCCCAAGTCATCATTGAGGGTTGCGACCAGACTAGTATTGAATATGTCTATGGCGGCGGTAATGCGGCAGCCGTGCCGGCAACGGATGTCACTATCCTGGGAACCTACATCATCGACTATGTCTTCGGCGGCGGTAATGGTAGGGGAACGGGTAACCCGGGTGCCAATGTCGGTACTTACAACAATGGTGCTTCGAACTACGGTACCGGTAAGGCTGTCACCAAGCTCGTGGGCGGTCATATCCACGATGTCTTCGGCGGCAGTAACACGCTAGGTAACATTCGCGGCGGAACCACCATCTCGATGCCGGAGGAAGACGCCTATGTCGCTGAAGGATACGACTGCTGTACGGTCCGCGATATCAAGGAGATTTACGGTGCCGGTAATGAGGCCGAGCAGGACGGCGATGTGACGCTGATCCTGGGTTGTGTCGATAACATGGACTATGTCTATGGCGGTGCCCGCAACGCTCACGTCAAGGGTGGGGTAGATCTGGTGGTCACCAGTGGACACTTCAAGGGTATCTTTGGCGGCAATGATACCAGCGGCACCATCCAAGGTCCCATCACCGTCACCATCGAGGAGACGGGTTGTAAGCCCTTGGTCATCGACAATCTCTACTTGGGCGGCAACAATGCGGCCTACTCGGTATATGGATACAAGGATGTGGCTGGAACATTAACTGCACGAAGCAGTATGACGGATGGTGTCGCCGTGAATCCTCCGGCTGACGATCCCGGAAGCGAACTCATTACAGAAGAGCAGCTTTATCCCGATCCCATCTTGAACGTTATCTCTTGCACCAGCATCGGTAATGTCTTCGGTGGCGGCTATGGTGCGACCGCAGTCATGTACGGCAACCCCACGGTGAACATCAACATGATCAAGGGTAACCAAGTCGGTGTGAATGATGTCGTCCTTCCTAAGGAGTATAAGACGATGCCCAATATTACGTATGTCAGTGATGAAGATGAGGACTACATTAGATGTAATATCAACAATGAGATTGGTTCCATCGGTAATGTCTATGGCGGCGGTAGTGCAGCCAGTGTCATGGGTGACACTCATGTGAATATCTGCACGGAGGCCACTGTCGCCGTGAGGTCCGAGATGGGCGCTCCCATTGTCGGCACGCCTACAGACGTGGAGGGTGCCACCATCACGGGCAACGTCTTCGGTGCCGGTCTTGGTCTGGAAACCGTGGTTGAAAGTACCTTCGTCGTCATGGCAGGCGGCTCGGTTGCCAAGAGTGTCTATGGCGGCGGCGAGCTGGGCTGCGTGAACGGCAATACCCATATCACCGTTACAGGTGGTTCGATTGGCGATCCGGAGAACGAACGTGGCGGTGCCGTGATCGGTAATGTCTATGGTGGCGGTAAAGGTCTTTGTGAAACAGATCATCTGACCGACGGTCTCGTCAAAGGCAATACCAACATCAATATCAGTGGCGGTAGCATCTACCATAATATATATGGTGGCGGCGCTTATGGTTCGGTGGGAACATATACGATCGAAGCCGGTGTCACCACTTGTGCTTCAGGTACGGGCGTAACCCGCGTCACCATCACGGGTGGCACCATCGGTATTAACGGTAAGGAGAATGGTATGGTCTTCGGTTCCTCACGAGGTGATGTGGCCATACCTACAGGCGCACCGCTCATGGATATCAACGACCGATTGGCATGGGTTCACGACACATACGTCACCATCGGTACCCCGAGTGATGAGACACCGGGCCCCGTCGTCAAGGGTTCCGTCTATGGTAGCGGTGAGAACGGACACACCTATAACAACACTCATGTGGAAGTCCACAGCGGCACCATCGGTATTCACGACGGCACCTCCTATGATGCTACGCGTGGTAATGTCTATGGCGGCGGTTGCGGTACCGACCAATATGACTCCAATGGAGATGACGTTGATGACACCTATAATCCCTTAGCTGGTATTGTCAAGGGTTCTGCTACGGTGCAGATCGATGGCGGTACTGTCCTGCACAATGTCTATGGCGGCGGTGCCATGGGTTCTGTGGATATCGCCACCGATGTCACTATCAGTGGCACGGCTGTCATCGGATATGATGGCGATGAGAACGGTAATGTCTATGCCTCATCCCGTGGTGATGAGACGCTGGCAGACAGCCATCAGGCTTATGCCGGTGCATCTACATTGACCATCAGCGGCGGCACCGTCAAGGGCAGTGGCTTCGGCGGTGGCCAGAACGGTCTTGTCAAGGGCGCTGTCAGCGTCAGCATGACAAACGGCACCGTGCAACACGACCTCTATGGCGGCGGCGCATTGGCCAAGACCAACACGGAGTATGACTCTACGGAACATCCTACCTATACGACGACTGTAGCCCTGAGCGGCGGCACTGTCACCGGTAATCTCTATGGCGGCGGTTTGGGACGACAGGCAGAAGCCGGTCCTCCCGCAGTGACGGCTATTGCTGCCGACGTGAATGGTCCTGTCACGGTCGCCGTTTCCGGCGGTAAGGCCGCGAATGTATTCGGCTGTAACAATGAGTACGGTGCTCCGCAGCATGAAGTGACCGTCAATGTGACAGGTACTGCCGACGTGGATAGCGGCACAGCGATTGGCAATGTCTATGGTGGCGGTAATCAAGCCGCTTATCCCGACACACCTATTGTCACGATATCCGGTGGTACGATCAACAATGTCTATGGTGGTGGTCTCGGTTCTACTGCCATTACGGGTGGTAGCTCTGTCACCATCTCCGGTACGGCAGCGATAGCCAACGATGTCTATGGCGGTGGCAGCGAAGCCGATGTCACGGGCAATGTGAATGTCACTGTCAGCGGCGGCATCATCACCAACGATGTCTATGGCGGCGGCGCACTGGCCAATACGAATACCGGCAACTGGAATGGCGACGGCAGTATAGAGTACGAGGAGGTTACAGGTCTCGTAGGAGAGACCTACAGAGTAAAAGAAGTGCTTGAAGGAGCTTCTGTTACGGGACTTTATACATACAATGGCGTCTCATACGTTGATGCAACAGGTACTGCAGTTGGAGGCACCACGTATTATGAAAAACTTTCCGGTGCTCCAGTAGCTGGATACTATACAGAGTCTGCTGGTATTTATACCAAGCTTACCTCTGGTACTGCAGTTGGAGGGACTACGTATTATAAGAAGAAAGTTAAAGGCACGTGGGTAACGCCCGCTCCAATAAATGGTACTGATTACTACACCACCACAGTCAGCCTGACAGGTGGATTGATAGGTAATGCCTACGGTGGCGGTCTGGGTAACTCTACTACTGCTGCTAATGTGTATGGCGATGTCACCATCACCGTCAACGAAGGCGTTTCCGATCCCACCAAAGGTGTGACCTTTATCCAAAGAGTCGAACAAGTGACCATTGCTGGAACTCAACATTCGACCCCCACTTCCGGTCGCGTCTTTGGCTGTAACAATCACAACGGAACACCTACGGGCGATGTGGAAGTTCATGTTTATTCAACCCGACAGATTGATAAAGACAACAATATCATTGCGGGACACGGTTCGGGCGACAGGAAATACCAGTATGAGATTCAGTCCGTTTACGGCGGTGGTAATCAAGCTGACTACCTGCCAGCCAGCGGCAAGAAGAGCACGGTGATTATCGAGGGCTGTGAAGACACGAGTATTGAGAAGGTCTATGGCGGCGGTAACTCTGCTGTTGTACCCGAGACTGATGTCAAGATTTACGGTGCTTACGATATCGGTTACGCTTTTGGCGGCGGTAATGGTGACAAGCCTATCAAGAAGGCCGACGGCATCTGGTATGAGAACGAAGGTGCCATCGTCATTGGTTTGGCCAGCATTATCTGTCATGGCGGAAAGATTGGTCAGGTCTTTGGTGGCGGTGATTCCAAGGGTAGTTGCGGTAATACGAATGCCGTTACTTCAGAATTGTTACCCTCAGATCCCAATTACTGCCCCCTGCATATCACCCGACTTTACGGAGCCGGTAATAAGGGCGATGTCGCTTCTGTCAACATTGTCTTGGCTGCATGTTCGGGCAATGCGATAGAATATGTTCATGGAGGTTCCTATAATGCCCATGTCACTGGTAACGTACACCTGACCATCACTAGCGGTATCCTGAAGAATGTGTATGGTGGCAACGATGCCCGCGGTGGTATTGGCGGTGACATCATCGTCGATATTGAAGAAACTAACGGCTGTAACCCCATTATTATTCAGAACCTTGTAGGCGGCGGCAACGAGGCACCCTATCCCGGTACCCATATCGTTGGTGACGAAGAGGTAGCATACACTACCCGTGGTAAGATCACGGTGAATGTCAAGTCTGCCACTCGCATCGACAATATCTATGGCGGTAGCTTTATGGCTGAGACTAATGCCGATACAAAGGTGAACGTCAATATGATAAAAGGCAATAAGGCCGGTACGACTGTAACTATTCCCAAGGAGTTCAACTATATTCCTAATATTAGTAATATTGTAAATGTTGATTCTAAGACCATCAGTTGTTTGATTGACGATGCAATCGGAACCATCGGCAACGTCTATGGTGGCGGCAATCAGGGTATAGTCAAAGGTAATACTGTTGTCAATATCTGTTCGTCTGACAAGGTCTCCATTATGCAGCGCGATGGCTCCGGAAAAATTAAAGTAGAAGGTGGTGGCGTCATTGATGCTGAAAATGGTTCGAATCTTGAAGGTGAAACCATTCTTTACGACGATGATGTTACTGTGCTTGGTGCAGACATCAGAGGTAATGTCTTTGGCGGTGGTAACATGGCCGAAGTAAGCACATACATCAAAGATGCTGTGACGTATGGCGGTAATGCGACGGTGAATATCTGCGCCAGGGAGAGTGCTCCAGGAGAATATGAAGCCGTAGCCTTTGGAGTAGATGATGTGAGGATTGGCAACTCCGTATATGGCGGCGGCAATGAGTCTGACGTGGATGGCAACACTTTTGTGAGAATGTATAATGGTTATGTCTTCGACGGTGTCTATGGCGGCGGTTTGAAGGGCTCTGTGGGTACTTTCACCCGCTCCACGGCTGTTACGGACTTTAATCACGTAGCTGACCATGCTGGTTGTATCGGTAAACCCGTCACCTGCACCGCAGGTGGAACCTGCACGGTCGTCGTCAGCGGCGGTCAGGTAGGTCCTAAGGAAACGGCTAAGACAAATGGTGGTATGAAGAACACGGGTCACCTCTTGGGTATCGACGGCCCTGTGGATGTCGGCTTCGTCTTCGGTGCCGGTCGTGGTGATGTTGAGGATCCAACTTCGGCGCCTGATACACACTTCAAGACCTATGTCAATGAAACCTATGTGACCATCAGCGGCGGTCTTATCATGGCCTCTGTCTATGGCGGCGGTGAGAATGGTCGTGTGCTGCACGATACACACGTTTCTATCACGGGCGGCCAGATCGGTTGCGGCGAGACCTCGGGTGAACCGGCGGCTTACGCGGAATCTCAGTTCATTAATCCTGCTACTGCAGGTGCCTCGGATATTGAATCTGGCGCGTTGGCCGAGTGTGCCAGCTGGGATTACGGCTATAACATCGGAACGAAAGATATCTATTTGCCTTATGACCCGTATGGTGTCACGACTCCTGATGCCGAATCAGAATCCTGTAAGACGGGTTCCGATGGTCACACCTATTATGGTTATGTGTTCGGTGGCGGTTCGGGTTACTTCCCCCACGAGACCAAGGCCGGCGGCTACGACTGGCTCCGCTCTGCTGGTTGGGTAGAAGGTAATACGCTCGTAGAGATTAGCGGCGGTCACATCCTCACCAACGTCTATGGCGGTAACGAGATGACCGACGTGGGTAAGGTGGGCGATTCCAGCACCGGTAAATGTACCATTCGCATGACGGGCGGTACCTTGGGTGTGCCGCGCACCTTAGACCAGATTGCACATCGTCCCGTCACCTGCTACCTCTTCGGTGGTGGTAAGGGAGACCCGCGTACGCGCTTCAACACCTGGACCAACGTGAACAGTGTCGAAGTAGATATCTCCGGCGGTATCATCTACGGCTCCGTCTTCGGCGGTGGCGAGGATGGTCACGTGATGGGCAATGTCTCCATGACTATTCGCAAAGGAGCTAACTACTCTGTGGGTGGCAACACCATTGAAACCGGTCCTATCATCGGTACGTGGGGTACCAGCTACGTTGATGGTAACCTCTTCGGTGGCGGTCGTGGCTACACCGGTACAGCCCTCACGGCAGGTAATATCGGTGGCAATGTCGATGTGACCATCAGTGGCGGTACGCTGCTGGGTAGTGTCTATGGTGGCGGCCGACTAGGTTCTGTGGGCTATGACCTCGTAGCTCCCGAGGATCCTAAATACGGTGTCATACAGGACGGCGATCGTGGTCATGTAACCGTTGATATCAGTGATGGAACCGGCAAAACGGTGATTGGTAATAAGTACGAGTTCATGTACTTGACCTCTTCTGTGAATACCACTGGTATGACGGAAGAGCAAATCGCAGCAGCAAGAAAGGCTGAGCTGAAAAACACGTATCATGTGACAGCTCCTGACGTCACTTACCAGTTAGCCAACAAAACAGGCGATTATGATCACTATATGATCAATCACACCCGAGGTGGCTGCGTCTATGGCGGCGGCATGGGTCGTCGTGAACTCTTAGACGGAACGAAAAACACGCTCGTGGACTGGACGAAGTTAGGTAATGTGAAGAGCACCAAGGTGAACATTCATGGCACCAATGTCTGGATCAAGGGTAGCGTCTTTGGCGGTGGTGAGTTTGCTGCTGTGACCGGTAGCCATACCAGTGAAGACAGCAAGACTGTCGGCACAGAGACCATCATCAACGGCGGTGTCACCATTGGATCGGTGATAGGTCATAACAACGATACCTATAATCGCTCGCTTGATACTGATAACCGTACTCAGACAGGTTCGAATGATGACAGTCGCTACACCTACGGCGGCGCCTACGGTGGCGGCTTCGGTACGGAAGAGGATGCCACCTTGTCCACTCCCATCAGCGAGATCAAAAACTTCGGTGCCCTCGTGTCGAGTAATACGAGCATCAAGCTACTTTCTGGCGCCGTGCGGTCCAGCCTCTACGGCGGCGGAAAGGTGGCCTGTGTGGCCGGTGACACGTATGTAACGGTCAGCGGTGGCACGGTGGGCGTGGGCCAGACACGTCAGAATGAGCATCCCTCTATGGGAGCAGATTATGTGCTGTTCGGCGGAATGCGTATGGGTAATGTCTATGGCGGCGGTCGCGGCAGTGTGAACAGCGTGGTCGCAGGTGTCGTCAAGGGTAACGCCAATATCAACATTACCGGCGGTAGCATCTACCATAATGTCTATGGCGGCGGTGCCGTGGGTTCCTTGGGTGACTTCGACCTGACGACGGACGAGAACAAGGCTTCGTATGGCGCGAAGTATGCCAACGTGCCTGTTAACTGGAAGGAGAACACCGGTCTGGCCAGGGTGACCATCACTGGTGGCACCATCGGTACCAATGGCCATGACAGCGGTATGGTCAGCGGCTCGTCGCGCGGTGACATCAGTACGAACCAGCCTACCTCCACTGCTGTCAGCGATCCCTATGACCATGTGGCATGGGTGAACAAGGCCATCGTGACCATCGGCACAGCAGGTCAGGGCTTCGTAGCCCCACAACCGCAAATCAAGGGCTCTGTCTATGGTGGCGGTGAGAACGGTCATAACTACGGCGATGCCGAGGTCTATGTCCACAGCGGTACCATTGGCATCGTAGATACTCCTGGAGATACATGGTCTAACCGAGGTAGCGTCTATGGTGCCGGTTGCGGTACGGACACGTACTCCAAGCACTACGATGAAAGTTCTGGAACCTACATCAATTATACAGATGGTTATAACCATTATAACCCGATGGGCGGTCGTGTGCAGGGTAATACCACGGTGTCTGTTGACGGCGGCCACATCATCCGCGGTGTCTATGGCGCCGGCTCTATGGGTTCCGTGAGTGGTAACGCGACAGTCACCGTCAGCGGTGGTCGCATCGGTACCGATGGTAACGGCAACGGTAATGTCTATGGCGGTCCGAAGGGCACCCTCATGATAGACCCGACAGATCCTCACGCAGAAGCCCATGCGGAGAATAGCACGGTTACCATCAGCTATGCCACAACACCAGCCTCTGACGATGGCAGCACTACGCACGCCATCACCGGTTCTGTCTTTGGCGGTGGTGAAGCCGGTCTCATCCGAGGCAATGTCACGGTGAATATGGATGGCGGCCTCGTGAAGCACAGCGTCTATGGCGGCGGCGACATGGCGAGTGTAGGCGGAAACACCTTTGTGGACCTGCAGGGCGGTGTCATTACCGAGGATGCCTTTGGCGGTGGCCGAGGCACAGCGACCATAGCGCCTGAAGTACGCGGCAATGTCATCGTGGAGCTGAACAACAATAATGCAGGTGCTGAGGCTGATGGCACCCAGCCCGGTTGTAGAGTACACCGCATCTTCGGCTGCAACGACCGCAACGGAACGCCCCGAGGAAATGTGAAAGTGCGCGTCTATGCTACGCAGCATAAGAACAAGAGCACTATTGATGATAAATATGAAAAGTTCACCAATGAAGTTTCCACGGATGAAGAGGTGACAAGCCTTGCCTCGACGTTGGGTGTTAACTTGGCGGGCTATTCAACGCTGGAGGAGAAGCGCGTGGCGCTGGCCAAAGCCAAATATGATGTCGATGCTGTCTATGGCGGCGGCAATCTGGCGGCTTACCAGCCCTACGGCCCCTTGAAGGACGGCACCGACGAGGACTTCAAGAATACCGAGGCGTTTGCTGAAGTGGATATCTTCGGTTGCGACCTGACCAGCATCCGACAGGTCTATGGCGGCGGAAATGCAGCCTCTGCGCCAGCTACCTCCGTCTTTATATTCGGTGCTTACGAAATCGACCAGTCCTTCGGCGGCGGTAACGGTCTGGATATCTACCAGCTCGAAGACGGCAAGTGGTACGAGAACCCAGGTGCCAATGTCGGCTACCACGACTTTATGCACTATGTCAAGGTAGGAGAAACAGGCTATAGCGCAGGCACACACGGCAGCGGCACGGAATTAGATCCCTACAAGGCCTTGCCGAACGACGATGCAACGAACAAGGACCTGCGAGCCCTGCACTATGCCTATGGTGCGGGCGAGGCCAACTCTGACATCATCGGCGGACGCATCCACGTTGCCTACGGCGGCAGCAATGCCAAGGGTAATATCCGAGAGATGGTCTTGTCGAAGTACGAGAACAATCCCGAGTGTACGCTGGTCATTGACAAGACCTATGGTGGCGGTAATGAGGCAGAAACCGATGCTGAGATCAATGTGGAGATGGCATGTATTGAATACAGACAACAGATCTTCGGCGGTTCCACGAAAGGCGACGTGAACAGTGATATCCACCTGCGCGTCACCAATGGTGTCTTCGACGAGATCTATGGCGGTAACGACCGTACAGGTCTTGTCAAGGGCTCCATCACCGTGGATATCATTGAGAACGGCTGTAGGCCGATTGTCATTGATCATCTGTTCCTGGGCGGTTACAAGGCCGGCTATTCCATCTATGGTTACAACGCTGACAGCTCACCGCGTACGAAGGAACAGTTCGAGGCGGCAGTGACTACGGCCTTGACTGGTCATGAGTCGGACACCGAGGAACAGAAGCAGGAAATCCTGATTACTGCCGGTCTCTATGGCTATCCGAAGAACAATCCTAAGCTCAACATCATCTCCGCCACAAGAATCAACAATCTCTATGGTGGTGGTAACGATGCCTTGGTCATCGGTAATCCTTACGTCAATGTGAACATGGAGCGGGGTCGGGTGATGAACCAATGGGTAGATGAGTCCTTTACCGCAGCTGACGGCAATTTTACTACAGGCTCTCATACTGTCACCGAGCACGGACTGACCTATACTTACAACGTGGAGGGCTTCGAGGCTGTCGCCGGCTCTGCTCACGGTAACGCCTTGCTCAGTATCGGCACCATCGGTAACATCTTCGGCGGTGGCAACGAGCATAACATCATCGGCGACACCCACGTGGATATCGGTACGGGAAGCCACTATAACGACAGCGGTGTCAGGGAGACGATTACGCCTGCCCGCAACGCGGCCTTCATCACCGGGCGCGTCTATGGTGGTGGTAACCTGGGCAATGTGAGCGGCAACACCACCATCGAAATGGACAATGGTTATGTCGGTGACCGTATCTACGGTGGCGGTAAGGAAGGTCATGTGGGCACAGTCTCCACATGGGCTTCACTCCCTGCTGGTCATCCGAGCCATTCAGGTTGCCTCGGTAAGGGCGCACCCACGGCCTTTGCATCGAACACCGGTAAGTGCACCATCATCATGAGCGGTGGCCACCTAGGTCCCTTCGACTACGGCTTCGAAACAGGCGTCGGTCTAGCAACGCCAACGCCCATGACGATGCCTACTGACTACGGCTATGTCTTCGGCGCCGGTCGAGGCGAATTGGCCAACCCGACGACAGATCCTGACATTGATTTCAGAACTTACGTCAATACGACCGATGTCATCATCAAGAACCGCTACGAGGAAGGCTATGAGGGCGGCGTGGCAGACTCCCTGAACCATATCGTCAGCTCGCCGTTGATTGCAGGCGGTGTGTATGGCGGTAGTGAGAACGGCCGTGTGCTCGGTGACACCCACGTGAATATCTGGGGCGGTCAGATTGGTATCGGTGCCGACATGACAACGGCTTTTGCCGAAGCGGACTTCATCGACCCGACTACAGCTACGGCAGAACAGATCGACACGAAGGCTGCAGCCATGCGTGAGTGTGCTGCCTGGACTTTTGGTGTTGACACTAACGATGACGGAAAGAAAGATACTTGGCTGCCATACGATGAATATGCTGGCGATGCCGAATATGATGCAGAAAATTATGGTGCAGCAAGTACGACAGGTTCCGACGGACACACGTTCTACGGCAATGTCTTCGGCGGTGGCTCAGGTTACTTCACCTATGAGAACGCTGACGGAAGCCGCGAATGGCTACACTCGGCCGGCCTCGTGGAAGGCGACACCTATGTGAACATCAGCGGTGGTCATATCCTCACCAATATCTATGGTGGTAATGAGTTGACGGACGTCACCGGCACCTGTCACATCACCATGACGGGCGGTACGCTCGGTGTGCCGCGCACGGTGGATCAGATTCTCGCACACCCCCTCACCGGCTACCTCTTCGGAGCTGGCAAGGGTGACACGCGCGTACACTTCAACAAGTTCACCAATGTGGCCCATGTCGATGTGAAGATCTCTGGCGGTATCATCTACGGTTCTGTCTTTGGCGGTGGCGAGGATGGCCACGTGATGGGCAATGTGACGATGAATATCGGCACGGGAGCGAAGATCGGTACCTGGGGTACATCCTATGTCGATGGTAATGTCTTCGGTGGCGGTCGTGGTTTCTCAGGCGAAGCCTACACGGCTGGTAACGTGGCCGGCAGCGTCACCATGAACATCTCGGGCGGCACCATGCTGGGCTCTATCTACGGCGGCGGCCGTCTGGGCTCCGTGGGCTACGGACTGTTCCCGGCTTCAGGCGTAGGCAGTGAGAACTATGGTAAGATGCAACCGGATAACAAGGATGATGAGGGTTCGTCGGTCGCCGATTTCCCGCGCGGCCACGTCAACATCGCCATCACCGGCGGCACCATCGGTAACAAATATGAGATGATCTATCCCGTGGCAGCGAACATTCCTGTTGGCCTTGATGCAGACTTCAAGAACTGGTCTGCTGCGAACTGGACAACCTGGAAGGAAGCAAACCATGTGCCCAATACTTCCTACGATACCTCTAATGGACGCCTGACGCACACCCGAGGCGGCAATGTCTATGCCGGCGGCATGGGACGTCGCGAGCAACTGGATGGCGTGACCGAGATCTCTGCCATCAACTGGTTGAAGCTGGGTGCCGTGAAGAGCACCTCGCTGACCATCAGCGGCGATCCGTGGATCATGAGCTCTGTCTATGGCGGCGGTGAGTTGGGATCCGTGGTGCCCTATACCAACGGCAGCACCGAGGGCGGCACCACGACCGTCACCATCACTGGTGGTACAATCGGCTCTGAGATTACAAGCACCACGGTCCAGAAAGATTCCATCCCGACCACAGCCACCCGAAGTGATGTCAAATACACCTTCGGCAGCGTCTATGGAGGCGGTATGGGTGAGCTGGAACACGGCTTGACAGATGATCACGGCGGTGACGTGGGCGGCAACACCACGATCAACATCAGCGGCGCTAACACGAAGGTGCGTGCCAGTGTGTACGGCGGCGGTGAGATGGCGTATGTCGGCGGTAACGCTACCGTCACGATAAGTAACGGAAGAATCGGCCGCAATGAGGTGAAGCCCGCAGATGATCCTGACGCCGGCTACGTCTTGTTCGGCGGCTCTACGATGGGTAATGTCTATGGCGCCGGTAAGGGTGCCAGGGGGCATGGCCACGCCGGTCAGGTCAAAGGCAACACCACGGTCAACATCAGCGGCGGCAGCATCTACCATAATGTCTATGGTGGCGGCGCGCTGGCTTCGGTGGGCGACTTCAAGCTTTCCGATGGAGCAGGTACTCCTGCTTACATATCTTTTGCTGACGTACCTTACGACTGGAAAGAGAACACGGGCTTGGCCACGGTCAACATCACCGGCGGCACCATTGGCATCACCGGCCGTGATAACGGTATGGTCAACGGCTCGTCGCGCGGTGACCTTGAGCGGCCCACGGGCTCCCCTGCTGTGGACCATTACGACAAGTTGGCGTGGGTGAACAATTCCATCGTCAACATTGGTACAGACGGCTCTGGCACTGATTTCTCGACCCCGCTCATCAAGGGCTCTGTCTATGGCGGCGGCGAGAACGGTCATAACAGTGAGAACGCCACCGTCAATGTCTTCAGCGGCACCATCGGTATTTCTGACGACAGTGATCCATGGTACAACTTTACAAATCCAACAGTGGCAAAGAAAGCCCAGATTACCCGAGGCAATGTCTATGGCGCTGGCTGCGGTACAGACACGTACACCGGTGCTGACGGCAAGGAATATTACAATCCTAAGTCGGGTATGGTGGGTAAGGTCACCCGCGTCAACATCAAGGGCGGCCATGTGGTGCACAACGTCTATGGAGGCGGCTCGATGGGCTCTGTGGGAACCGTTACGGACTCCGTTAAGCACGAAAACAAAGCCACGAGCTTTGCCCTCAGCTGGCCGTATGAGATTAACTACGCACCGGGCACTGGTAAGTCCTATGTCACCGTCACCGGCGGACGCATCGGCATGGGCGAAACCGGCGTCGTAGGTGAAGACAACGGTAATGTCTATGGCGGTACACGCGGTATGGCTGGCAGCCACTACTATGAGGCCCATCTTGCCAATGTGAACGAAACGTATGTAACCATCAATTATGCAGGCGAAACGCCCACCAGTGACAACGGCTCAACGACGCCTCTCATCACGGGTTCCGTCTTTGGCGGTTGCGAGGATGGTCACGTCTTGGGAGACACTCATGTGTCGATGCAGAACGGCCTTATCAAACACTCGCTCTTTGCGGGCGGTCGCGGTCAGGGAACCTTTGAAGGAAGGCTGAAGAAGCTCTCTTCGCCCGTCGCAACCCCCGAATACACAGCGTTGAGGCAGATCCGCAGCATCACGGCGGGTAAGGTCTATGGCAATACGTATCTCGAAATGAGCGGCGGTCGTGTCTGGCACAATGTCTTCGGCGGCGGCTACATGGCATCTGTGGGTAAGGGTAACTACGCCGGCGGATCGGATGATTACGCAACCGGCGGCTATGGCGAGACCATCACCACGAACCTGTGGGACAATGACGGCAACGACAGCAGGGCCTTCCTCAGCAGCGGCATGACCCACCTGACCATCACGGGCGGTACGATAGGTCTGGTAGGACCTGACTTGTGGGACGGCCTGCCCTCGGGCAGCGTCTTCGGCGGCAGCCGAGGTGTGGCTGCGCCCAACATCACCGATTTTGATAAGGTGGCACCTGAGTACTGTCCTGATTTCTTCTCTGGCTATGTCAATGAGACATATGTCACCATCGGTGGCGAATACAGGTGCGTACAGGCATGTGTGGACAACAACAGTGTCACACATGCTGTCGGCGAGGCCCTGAACGCAAGAGAACTGAAGAAACTGTTCGCAGGCAACGCCACGGTCATGGACGGCGATACGCCTAAGGCTGCCTACTGGGAGGCTGTCGCCGGCGACGGTCCTACCATCTACGGTTCTGTCTATGGCGGTGGTCAGGACGGTCACGTGCGCCGCGAAGCTCACATGATTGTCAATAAGGGTGAGATAGGCTTGCCCTACACCGCTGCGAACAGAAGCACCTTAGGCACCAGCGGCCTAAGCCTGGAAAATGAACTCAACTCTCCTCTTTGGATGTTGCGTGGTAATGTCTTTGGCGCTGGTTCTGGTCTGGGTCAATACAGTTTCGATATGGACGGCAATCCTGAGACTGCCGACGAGACAGGCTATAGTACCTCGGCAGGTTCGGTGACGCACTTCACGCAGGTTGATGTCAACGGTGGTAAGATCCACCGCAACGTCTACGGCGGCGGTTCACTGGCCAGCGTAGGTCCTCCGCCTGTCTCGATGCCCTATGACATCCATCGCAAGGATGACACCTCTGTGGGTATTGGCCATCGCTCCGTATGTCTTGTTAACATTGCCGGCACGATTGGTACACCGGTGGACTACAACGAGATATATGGCGGTGAGGTCTATGGCGCCAGCCGCGGTAGCGCGGATCTCGACCCGACAATGTACAGTACCACCCTCTGGACCGTGGTCAACGTGAAGGACGGTGCCAACATCATGAACAATGTCTTCGGCGGCGGTGATGCCGGTGCAGTAAGCAAAAATACCGAGGTGAACGTCGGTGAGGCTGCAGCACCCTAAGGCTATCGGCCAACGGTCCTAGGACCGCAGGCCGATGACCCTAGGACCGTCGCCCTTCACTCCTAGGACGATCGCCCTTCGCTCCATAGGACGATAACCCTTCACCCCTAGGACCGCGGGCCCTCACTCCTAAGGACAAAAATAAGAGGCTGTGTCAACGAAATGACACAGCCTCTTTTCTTTTTCTAACAACGAATTTTACGAATTAGACGAATCCTTGCTTAAAATTATTGGACTTCTTCGTAGTCGGCAGGAGCAGCAGGCTCGTCAGCGGTGGCGGGCTGTGCCTCGGGGCTCAGGACGTAGAAGGAGACGACGAGCATGAAGTTCAAGATGATGGCAGCGAAGTAGTAGCCGACGATGCAGGCACAGAAGCCGAGGATGGCGATGCCGATCATCGTGAGACCCATCAGGAAGAGCTCCCAGAAATGACCCTCAGTCATCTTCCATGAACGTGAGAAAGCTTCGTTGAACGAAGCACCCTGCGTGGCAGCCAGCAGGGGAGCGTACCACAGACGTATGCCGAGCCAGATACCAGGGATGATGCAGCACATAGTGCCGATGGCGACGATGATGCTATAGATGAGGTTCACGCAGAAATAGATGGCCAGCTGCTGGAAATCGGCCTTCAGGATGTCGAGGGACTGCTCGTAGGGCTTGCCCTTCGTGTAGGCGTTCACGTAGAGGTTATAAGTGATGTACGCCAGATAGATGCCCAGCAGGAAGGCGATGGTGCCCGCCAGTGGGTTGAAGGAAAGGGCTTCGCTGTAGGCTTCGAGGATCTCCTTCGGGTCGCTGGCGTTGATGCCGGCGAGAACATCGGGGTCGAATGACAATAAGGCATTGCTGAGCAAACCATTGATAATGGACAATAATACAAAGATGGGCCAGTGTTTTACGGCGAGGTCCCACGCTCGGGAGACAATGTCTCCAATTACAAGCTTTTTCATAAATGAATGATTTGTTTATTGAAAGGATTATTGAGTTTTTGTAGGTCTTATGGGTCTTATAGGTCTTATAGGACTCATAGGTCTTATAGGACTTATAGGACTCATGAGCCCTATGGGCCTTATGGGCCTCCTGAGCCCCATGGGAGGTTCCTGGCGAATCCCCACAGGATGGCGACCACGAGGATGACCAGTGCGGCACGCGATGAGATGTGCCGCTTCCACAACCACCACAGCCCTACGAGGGGAGCACCGATGGCTAGGCCGGGGTTCAGCCAAAAGGCTTCTGCCAGGTGACCGTGCAACAACTCCACCACCATCCGCTGCCCGCCGCAGAGGGGACAGTTGAGACCAGTGAGTTGATGGAACGGACAGGGAAACACTTTAGTAATGAATAATGAATAATGAAAATTGAAAAATTGAAAATGGAAACATTGAACTTTTGGAGCAGCGAGCGCAATGAAATTTATTTCGATTGCCGAGTCGTGACAAAAGTCAGCGAAGCTAAAAATTGAAAATGGAAAAATGGACAATGGACAATGAATGGATATTTCGTTGTGCAAAGATAATGTGTATTCTTGACAAAATGTTCAAGATTGATGTAAAAAATACACTTTTTGTTGCTTTTCTTTTTGCAGTATCGTGAAAGTGTGGTATATTTGTGCCGTAAACACTGACAAAACCCCCTATTTATTCACCTTTAAACTTACTTAATTATGGGATTATTTCATGCAATAACCTATGGCTTCAAGCATTTTGCTGACTTCAGTGGCCGTGCTTCACGTTCGGAATTCTGGTGGTGGTTCCTCTTTGCCTTCATCATTGGACTCCTGTGCCTAATTCCAATTATCGGATGGCTGCTGGCCATCATCATGTTCCTCCCCAACCTGAGTATTCAGATTCGCCGTCTGCACGACACCGGTCGCAGTGGATGGTACTGGCTGCTGGGCTTCATTCCTATCGTGGGCTTTATCTGCCTGCTCGTCTTCTACCTGCAGGACAGCAAGCCCGGAGAGAACGAGTACGGCCCCAACCCCAAGGGCATCGGCAATGCTGAGGCTCCCGCCGCAGAATAAGCTCCCCAGATACAACGAAAGAGGCTATGTCAATAACGACATAGCCTCTTTTATGTTTTAGGCGCCCTGCGGGCGGAAATCTTCCAAAATCTTATTCAAAATCCTTCAAAATATGATGATTGAAGATTGACGTTCAGATTGATGAAGATTGACGACAAAAAATAAAGACTGCGACTAATGATAATTTATTAAGACGTCAATCCACGTCAATCTATTCGTCAATCTTCGGTAATTTATTATTGATGTCTTGAATTGATGTCTCGAATTCATGAGAAAAAGAGAAAAAGACTTCGATAGCTTTCTTACATAAATTCAAGACATAAATAATCTTTCAATTTTCAATCTTTCAATGTTCCAATGTTCCTTGTTTCCGCCACGATGACACCTGACAGCGCCAGCAGCGACAAGAGGTTGGGGACGGCCATGAGCCCGTTGAGCAGGTCGGCCAAGTTCCAGATCACCGTGAGCTGCACGATGGCACCTAAGAAGATGGCGACGACGTAGATGACGCGGTAGGTGGTGATGAAACGCTTGCCGCTGAGGTATTCTACCGCACGCTCGCCGTAGTAGCTCCAGCCGAGGATGGTGGAGAAGGCGAAAGTGACGATGCCGAAGGTGAGCAGCGGGGCACCGATGACGGGGATCTTGTCGAAGGCCATCTTGGTGAGGGCACCGCCGTTGGTGTAGTCGATGTCGGGATAGGCGATGATGCTGCTGACGAGGACGAGACCCGTGAGGGCACAGATGATGACGGTGTCCCAGAAGGTGGCAGTAGAGGATACGAGAGCCTGGCGCACGGGGTTCTTGGTCTTGGCTGCGGCGGCCACGATGGGCGCGGAACCCATACCGCTCTCGTTGGAGAACAGGCCGCGGGCGATGCCGTAGCGGGCCGTCATCATAATGGTTGTGCCGGCGAAGCCGCCGCCGGCAGCCTCAGGTGTGAAGGCACTGCGGCAGATGAGGCACAGGGCATCCCAGAGGTAGGCGCTGTTGATGCCGAGGATGACGATGCAGCCGACGACGTAGAGCAGTGCCATCAGCGGCACGAAGGCCGTGCAGAAGCGGGCGATACCCTTGACACCGAAGAGGATGACCAGACCTGCCAGCAGGGCGATGACGACGCCCGTCCACGCGGCGGGGATGCCGTAGGTCTCGTAGCACAGCATCGAAATGGCGTTGCTCTGCACGGTGTTGCCGATGCCGAAGGAGGCGATGGCAGTGAGGACGCAGAAGGCGATGGCCATATTCTTCCAGCCAAGGCCGCGCTCCAGCGCGTACATGGGACCGCCGAGCATCGTTCCGTCACTGGTCTTCACGCGGTATTTGACGGCCAGGAGACCTTCGGCGTATTTGGTGGCGATGCCGAGGACGCCCGTGAGCCAGCACCAGAAGACGGCACCCGGACCGCCCAGAGCCACGGCGGTGGCCACACCCACAATGTTACCTGTGCCTATCGTGGCGGCCAGCGAGGTGACCAGCGCGCCGAACTGGCTGACATCGCCTTCGGCTTCGGTGTCGCGGGTGAAGGAGAGGCGGATGCCTTTCAGGATGTGGCGCTGCGGGAAGCGCAACCGCACGGTCAGGTACAGATGGGTCCCTAGCAGCAGTAGTATCATGGGCCATCCCCACAGCTCCGAGGCGGCCTCACAGATAATATCATTAACCAGTTCCATGCTCATAAATTTTTATTTCACCACAGATTGCACAGATTACGCTGATTTTCTTCCCATGAAAACTGAACTTTGTTTTATATTTCACAGATTGCCATAGGACATGAATCTGTTCAATCTGTGCAATCTGTGGTGTAAAAAGAGACAGTATTATGCGTCGGCAAAGACTTTGCCGTCGTTGAGGGTGATTTGCAGTTTAGTGTATTCGCTGTGGAAGTCGTGTTGCAGGCGGTGCAGATAGCGGCGGGCTTCCCAGTGGCACATAGGCAGGTCGTGCAGCAGGTAGTTGCCGCACGTGGTGGGTGTCGTGGCCGGCACCTCCTCCTGCGTGAGCATCCACGTTAAGCACTCGATGGTCAGCTTACGCATGTCCTGCACGGAATACGACCCTGTCATCACGATATACATCCCTGTCAGACAACCCATGGGACCCACATATACGACATCATCCTTGGCTACTGAATTACGGAACCACGTCGCCATCAGGTGCTCCATGCTATGCATGGCAGACGGTGCAACGGCAGGCTCCTGGTTGGGCTCTGTGATGCGAAGGTCAAATGTGGTGAAGCCTTTGTCCTGCCTCGACACATAGATGCCTGGCTTCAACTTCGTATGATCAATGGTGAAACTCTGAATGACTTCCATGATGATTGTTTATTTAAAACCACAGATTACACGGATTAAACAGATTCAATGCTACCTGTTATCATGAATTTTGGTTTCTCATTGCACAGATTTCTTGAAATGTCAAGCGTATCTTCGCGCTGGGGCATCGTTAAAAATCAGTGTAATCTGTGAAATCTGTGGTGGATAAAAAGTCTATTCGAAGGGTAGGAGGGAGAACTGTTCGGGGAGGTTGGCGAGGAATCGGCGGGTGACGTCGAATGAGTGGTCGGCCATTTGGTCCCAGAAGTTGAAATACTTTTCCATTTGTTTGTCGGCTCCCGGCGTGTCGCTGATGACGCGGAAGCTCACAAAGGGTGTCTGCAGCAGGAAGCACGTCTGGGCAATGGCGGCGCTCTCCATATCCACCGCCAGCGCTTCGGGGAACAGTGTCTTGATGTGACTGAGTTGACCTTGGTCGGTGATGAACTGGTCGCCGCTGACGATGAGGCCTGGCCATACCTTATGGGTTTTCTGTGCTGTCTCCACCAACTCCTGTTCTGCACGGAAGCGAGCGGGGAGGCCTTGCATCTGACCGGGTTCGTAGCCCGGGATGCTCACATCGTGGTAGGAGGTCTCGATGCTGACCACTACGTCCATCACCTGCAGGCGCTCGTCGATGCCGCCGGCGCAGCCCGTGGAGATGATACAGTCGGGGGCATAGCGGCGGATGAGTGTGGCGGCGCCTACAGCGGCATTCACTTTACCCATGCCGCAGGACATGAGGATCAATGTGTTCTTTCCGAGGGTTCCAATGGTGAACTCGTAGTTCCCTTCGTGTTCGATGGCGGGGGCAGAAAGCAGGCCGACCAACTGGGCGTGCTCCTTAGCCATCGCTGATAATACTCCGATCTTCATAGACAATATCTGTTGTTATGTGTTTTGATGGGCACAAAGTTACAATATTTATTTGAAACACGTATATACGAAATTCAAAATTCGTATATACGAAATCAGGAACACGTATATACGTGTTTTTAAACGACAAAAAAAGCAGCATCCCGAAGGATGCTGCCGTAATACTGTAATTTCTAATCGATGGCTTAGAAGTTGTAGTAGATACCGAACTCAATGTTGCCAGTGGTGAATTTGCCAGTTCCAAGACCTGCGCTGATGCTTGTAGGAGCATCGGGAGCACCTGCAACGTCGGGCACTGCACTCTTTGCAAAGTTGAAGGTGAAGAAGTCGGTCAGTCTAGCAACGATGCTCCAGCTCTCGCTAACATTGAAAGCAACACCAGGAGAAACGAACAAACCGAGATCCATAGCAGCCTTCATATCCTTAGCCTTATTCAAACCGAAGTTAAGACCACCATCTACAAAGATGTTAGCCATGCCCCACTTCAGAGCCTGGTAACGAGCGTAAGGCTTAATCTGGAAACGAGTTGTGGATGATTCATCAGAAGCAGTTCCAGCAGCTGTACCAACGTACTCTGTCTTGTTCTTGTTATAACCAAAGCCAAGCTCAATACCAATACCCCACTTCTCGTTCAGAGCTGTACCAAATTCGGGATTGATGGTAAAACCAGTTACTGTGTTTTCAGTAGTAGCTGAGTTGTTCTTGTTGTTTTGGAAACCGATGGTACCACCAACATAACTCTGTGCGTTAGCAGCGAGAGAAGCAACTGCGAAAGCAGCCATCAAAAGAACTTTTTTCATAATTAATTTCACTTTTTTACTTTCCTACTCTATTCTGGGTTTTCGGAATCTCCCTTTTTTTAAATTTTAATTGTTTAGTTTTTCAAATGCGATGCAAAGGTAAGGGTTTTGTGTATTCCCACCAAATAATATGAGAAAAAAATGCTATTTTGGTGGCTAAAAAGTACAAAAAATGTTATTTTTCCTTATTATAAGCACGAAAATACACTCATTTCCGTTGCTTTTGGCGCTAAATCTGCTCTTAAACATAAATGGCCACAAAATAATGAATGGATATAATAAGATTGACGAACAGATTGACGAAGATTGACGTCATAGAAAAACACATAATATGATAAGATTGTTAGTTAGGACGTCAATCTTCGTCAATCCAATCGTCAATCTGATTCTCAATCTTTATATATATAATATAATTATAATAATAAGGTGTAGGGGGAGTGCGTTTTGAACCGCAAAATGAAAATAAAAGCAAGATTGTGCCGCTGCTCGTAAAAAAAACACTACCTTTGTGCCATCAAAACGTTCAACGTTCAACGCTAAACGAATAATCCATGCTTCAGATTCGCTGCAAGAACAACAATGAGAGCAAGAGCTTTCCAGAAGGCTCATCGCTGCTTGAGGTCTATCAGGCCTTTGCCCCGGAACTGCAGATGCCCTATCCCGTGGTGTCGGCCAAGGTGAACAACGCTTCACAGGGACTGAAGTTCCGGCTGTACCAAAACCGCGACGTGGAATTCTTTGATGCCCGCTCAGGCTCGGGACACCGTGTGTATGTACGTTCGCTGTGTTTTGTGTTGTACAAGGCTACGTGCGATGTGTTCCCCGGTAGCAAGCTCTTCATTGAGCATCCGCTGGCTCGCGGCTACTACTGCAACTTCAAGAAGCGCGACGGGGAACTACTCACGGAGGACGATGTGCAGCGCATTCGCCAACGGATGCGGGAGATTATCGAGGAGGATATGCCGTTCCACCGTTTCGAGGCCACGACAGAAGAGGCCATTCGCATCTTCCGTGAGCGCGGCTTTGCGGACAAGGTGAAGCTCCTGGAGACAAGTGGGCAGGTGTATTCTGACTATTATATGCTGGGCGATACGGTGGATTATTACTATGGTCCGCTCGTGCCATCGGCTGGTTATCTGAAAGTGTGGGGACTGGAAGCTTATCAGGACGGTCTGCTACTACGTGTGCCTGACAAGGACGATGGCGCGCGGCTGGCACCGCGCATGGATCAGCCAAAGACCTACGCGATGTTCGCCGAGAAGGTGCGCTGGGACATTATCATGCGCCACTCTAACGCCGGCGATGTCAATAAAGCGATTCTCAAGGGCCACGCTTCTGAGCTGATACAGGTGAGCGAGGCGCTGCAGGAGAAGAAGATCGTGAAGATTGCCGAGGAGATCGATGCCCGCTTCCGTGCGGAGGAGAGCCCGATACGCCTTGTGCTCATCACGGGGCCGTCCAGTTCGGGTAAGACCACGTTCTGCAAACGTCTGTCTATTCAGCTGCTGGCCTGTGGCTTGCGGCCGGTGTCGTTCTCCACGGATGACTACTTCGTCAACCGCGTAGATACACCGCTGTTGCCCGACGGCTCTTATGATTTCGACAATATCAAGGCTGTAGATTGCGACCTACTGGCCGACCATCTCTCCCGACTGATGGCGGGCGAGCGTGTGGAGGTGCCGGAATATAACTTCACCACGGGTAAGCGCGAATACAACGGCAAGCGCCTGAAGCTGTCCAACGACAGCGTGCTCATCATCGAGGGTATTCATGCCCTGAACCCGCAGCTCACCGCGCATATCGAGGACTCGCTGAAGTTCAAGATCTTTGTCTCGGCGCTCACGAATATCTCCCTCGACGACCACAACTGGATTCCCACGCAGGACAACCGCCTGCTGCGCCGCATCATCCGCGACTATAACAAAGGCGCTTTCACGGCGCAGGAGACCATCAGCCACTGGAAGAATGTCTGCGATGCAGAGGAGAAATGGATTCTGCCGTTCCAGGAGAACGCCGACGTGATGTTCAACTCAGCCTTGAATATTGAGTTCGCTGTGCTCCGCACACATGCTGAGATCATCCTCACCTCCGTGCCGAAGAACTGTCCGGAGTACAGCGAGGCGCACCGCCTGCTGAAGTTCATCCACTACTTCATCCCCATCAGCGACAAGGAGATTCCTCCCACCTCCATCATGCGTGAGTTCGTCGGCGGTTCCGTCTTCAAGTACTGACACTTGCCATAGATGATGCAATATGACAAGCATTGAACTGGATATGGTGCAGACAGCCGGCCTAGGTGCCTTAGCCCTTATCGCTGGCATGGTATTAACCAGAAAAGTTCCTTTTCTCCAGAGATTCTGTGTGCCGTCGCCGGTAAGCGGTGGTATCATCTTTTCATTGATGCTCCTGGCATTATATGGATGGTGCGATATTGAAGTTTCGTTCGATGGCACGTTGAAGGATGTCTTTATGCTGGCATTCTTTACCAGCGTCGGGTTTCAAAGTGACCTTAGGGTGATCAAGCAAGGAGGAAAACCTTTGGTAATCATGCTGACCCTATTGGTTGTCATGATAGCTTTGCAGAACTTAATGCCCTTGGGAATTACCCGGCTCTTGGGTGTTGATCCTTTGATAGGTATGGCAGCCGGTAGTATAGCCATGACAGGAGGACATGGTACGGCTGGCGGATTTGCAAGCGTGCTCGAAGGCATGGGCCTGCATGGTGCTGGCACAATAGGGATGGCTGCTGCCACCTTTGGCTTGATTGCCGGTTCTATGATCGGCGGTCCATTGGCGGAGAGGATTATTCGCACGAAACTCACGCACGAACAGATGCAGCCACAAGACGAGGAGATAGATCCGGCAATGGCAGGTATTGAGAGTGACGAGGCTTCGCCAACAGGGCGTACAAAGCGTATCAGCACGAATGAACAGGAGTTTCAGCAATATGCGAAGGCTTCCTATTGTATTCTTCTGGTCATGGGCGGTGGCACCTTATTAAGTTGGTTGTTCGCAAAGACAGGTATCACGTTCCCAACCTATTTCGGTGCCTTGATCTTAGCCGCTATCGCTCGTAATATCCTTGGATTCGTCAGTTATCAAGAGGACGGAAAAAGGGTGAAAGCAGACAAATTACTGGATATGGAGCGAATCATCAGTGTTGGCAACATCTGCCTGTCTCTGTTCCTTGGAATGGCTATGATATCCCTGAGGCTTTGGGAACTTCAGAACTTGGCCCTCCCATTGATTGTCATCCTGGTAGCTCAGGTACTGATGATGGCACTCTATGCATATATAGTAGCCTTTCCTCTGTTAGGTCGTGATTATGATGC